>OJLA01001014.1_pt1 | contig 20566 bp, 14 predicted proteins | sample 1596611 | NCBI WGS metagenome assembly OJLA01 (sample SAMEA4350168, study PRJEB24818) | metagenome | biome: human; feature: gut; material: faeces | place: Denmark | collected 2013-09
TTTCTTCAATGAACGCCTTCACTCCACTTACAAAGATTCCTGCCTACAGTGGTGCAAAGGCTGCTATTTCTAACTTTACTAAGTGGCTTGCAGTACATTTCTCTCATGTAGGAATTCGTTGTAATGCAATTGCTCCAGGCTTCTTTGTAACTAAGCAAAATGAAAAGCTATTATATAATGAGGACGGAACACCAACACCAAGAACAGGCAAGATTTTAGCCTCTACACCAATGGGTAAATTTGGTAATGTTGATGACCTTGTAGGTGCAACCTTATTCCTTTGCTCAGGTGAGGCAGCTGGCTTTGTAACAGGAGTAGTGCTTCCAATCGATGGTGGCTTCTCATCATATAGTGGAGTATAAAAATGAGAAGAAGTATTTTGTTGATGAATGATTGGCTTTTCAAGTATAAGAATAATGATTTTATCAATGTTAATTTACCTCATACATGGAATAACATAGATGGCCAAGATGGTGGTAATGATTATTATAGAGGTAGCTGTACTTATGAAAGAAAAGTTAGTAAGCCTATATTTGATTTATTAAAAGAAGATGTTTATTTAGTTTTTGAAGGTGTAAATGCAAGCGCTACTATTGTTTTTAATAATCATGAAGTTTTAAAACATGATGGTGGGTATTCTACTTTTAGAGTTAATGTTACTGAATTTTTAAAAGATGAAAATGATTTAAAAATTATAGTAGATAATTCAGTTAATGATAAAGTTTATCCACAAAATGCTGACTTTACATTCTATGGTGGTATTTACCGTGACGTTTATTTTTTAGTAATTAATAAGACAAGGTTTGACATTGATTATTATGGCGGTCCTGGTATTAAATATTATTCTACTGTAAATGGAAATGACGCTACAGTTTTTGTTGAAACTTTTAGTAATTCAGATAATGTATTTATTGAATTATATGATCAAGAAAACAATTTAGTTTTACAACAAAAAGGTACGAAAGTTTCATTTTTAGTAAAAGATGCTCATTTATGGAATGGTTTAATTGATCCATATTTATATAAAATAGTAGCTAAAATTATATGCGATGATGAAGTTTTAGATGAAATTAGTTGTAACTGTGGTATTAGAACATTTAAAGTTGATCCTAAAAAAGGTTTCTTCTTAAATGGTAAATCATATCCTTTACATGGTGTAAGTCGTCATCAAGATCGTAAAGCTTTAGGAAATGCTATTAGTTACGAAATGATGGATGAAGATATGAATTTAATTAAAGAAATTGGTGCTAATACAATTCGTCTTGCTCATTATCAACATAATCAATATTTTTATGATTTATGTGATAAAGTAGGTATGGTTGTTTGGGCAGAAATTCCTTATATTTCTGAGCATTTAGTTAATGGTAGAGAAAATACAATTAATCAAATGAAAGAATTAATTATTCAAAATTTCAATCACCCATCAATTGTTACTTGGGGTCTATCTAATGAAATTACTATTAAAGATAACCACCGTAAAGATATGTTAGATAATCACTATGTTTTACAAGAACTATGTAAAGAATTAGATCCTACAAGAGTTACTACTTTAGCATGTTTTGCAATGTGTACACCATTCCATCCTGTAACTAAAATTAGTGATATTATTGGCTGGAATTTATATTTAGGTTGGTATGTACCTTTTAAATGGTTAAATGATTGTTTTATGACATTCTATCATACATTCTGGCCAAAACGTGCCTTATCATATTCTGAATATGGTGCTGAAGGTATGCCTAATTTACATAGTAAACACCCTAAACGTGGTGATCATACTGAAGAATATCAAGCAATTTATCATGAATATATGTTAAGATGCTTTAAGAGACATCCATATTTATGGGGAACTTATATTTGGAATATGTTTGATTTTGCTGCTGATGCTAGAAATCAAGGTGGCGAACCTGGTATGAATCATAAAGGTATGATTACATTTGATAGATTAACTAAAAAAGACAGTTTCTACTTATATAAAGCATGGTGGAGTACAGAACCTGTATTACATATTTGCTCAAAACGTTATAAAAAACGTGAAGGAAAGAAAGCAATTATTAAAGTTTACTCAAATCAAAAAGAAGTTTCTTTATATAATAATGGAAAATTAATTAAAACAATTAGTGCTGATAAAGTATTTAAATTTAAAATTAAGTTAGAAGACGTTAATAATATCGTTGCAAAAAGTGGTAATTTAGAAGACAATGCAACATTTATCAAAGTAAATGAAAGATGTCCTGAATATAAATTAAAAGCAACTGATAGTAAAAACTGGATGTAATTTAAGTTTTATACGACTTTTTTATTAAAAAATAACTAACAATTTAGCAATTAAGTTATGTGAAGAGGTAATGCAATAATGAAATATATATCTTTTGTTGTACCAAGCTATAATTCTGAAAAATATTTAAATAAATGTATAGATTCATTATTATATGGTGGTGAGGATGTAGAGATTATTATTGTTAATGATGGATCTATTGATAGAACATTAGAAATAGCTTTAGAATATCAAAATAAATATCCTACTATTGTAAAAGTAGTGGATCAAGAAAATGGTGGTCATGGTTCTGGATTAAATGCGGGGATTAAAAACGCTACTGGTCTTTATTTTAAATGTGTTGATTCAGACGACTGGGTTGAACAAGATTCATATAAAAAAGTTTTAGACGTATTAAAAAGTAATCACGAATTAAATAATGATCCTGATTTATATTTGACAAATTATGTATTTGAAAGATTAGACTGTAATAAACAATATATTCACAAAAACACTAAAGCATTTGCTCCAAATAAAATGCTTTCTTGGGCAGATGTAAAAAAATTAGGTTTAAGTGAATATATTGTAATGCATTCTATGATTTATAAATTAGATGTGTTAAAAGAAAGTAAAGTTAATTTACCTTTACATACATATTATGTTGATAATATTTTTACTTTTGTACCATTAAAATATGTTAAATCTATCTATTATATTGATACTAATTTTTATCGTTATTATGTTGGTAGAGAAGGACAAAGTGTTACATTTGAAAATATGACTAAAAATTATAAGATGCAAATTAAAGTAATGAGAGAATTATCTTTAGTTTATTCTTATGACGAATTAAAAGCGCTACCAAAAGGACAACGTAAATTTATGATGCATGATTTAATCATTAAATCTTTCTTAACATTATTCTATGTAATGGCTGATTATAATAAAGAAAGGAAATATGATTATGATGAATATTTTAAAGAATTTAAAAAGCAAAATAGAAGTTTATATTATAAATTAAGATATCGAACTTATTTTTTATTTCCATTTACTTTAATTATGCCTTTAAGACATTTTGTAGTTATGTCAGTTTATAAAAAAGTTGTTAAAAAAACAAACTGGCAATAGTTTGTTTAAATATTGCGCCTTTAAATATTTTGCGCTATAGAAATAAAATATTAAAAAAGTTTAGGAGGAAATTGGACATGGAATTTTTAAAGAAATTCTTCAGTGGAAAAGCTTTTGGTTATTATGTAACTTTAGCTGTTTCATTACTTTTCTTAATCTCTGGTATTGTTTATGTTGTACAATATGCTAAAGATACAAGAGATTATCAAATTTTAACTACTGTATTATTATTTGTAGGCTTTGCCGTATCAGTAGTATTATTAGCATTAAAACAGGATAAATATACTCCTTATGTACAAGGTGTATTCAGTTTATGTGCTTTATTATTCTTTATCCGTAAAATTTACTGGTATATTTCAGAAGTTTTTGTTGGTATTGATGAAATTGGGTTTAACAGCAAATTTATTATTTCTACAACATTCTTAGTAATTTTATTTGTAGCTACATTAGTAAATTGCTTCTTACCACAAGTTAAGAAAGAGGTGGCAATCAATGAGTAAAAGAGCATTAGCATTAAAAATTAGTTTAGTAGTATCTACAGTATTATTTGGTTTTTCAACTACTGCAGTTAGTATTGCTAAAGAAAACAGAGATCAAATTTCTTCATCATTAGGTCAACCTACATTTAAAATTGAATATGGTGAATCTAAACCTCAAGAATTATTTAAATCTCAATATAAATCAATAAAAGATTTATCAGCTGCAGGTCATAAATTAGTAAAAGACATCGAAGCTGAAGGTGCTACATTATTAGAAAATAAAAATAATGCATTACCTTTAGCTCAAGGTTCTAAAGTAACTTTATTCGGTGTTCAATCTGTAGTACCAAGCTATGGTGGTCGTGGTTCTGCTCAGGCTTCTCACCCTCAACCACAAGTAGACTTAAAAGCTGGTTTAGAAAAAGCAGGTTTCTCTGTAAATCAAACTATGTATGATTTCATTAAATCTGGTATTGCTGACAAAAAATATGCTACAGCTATGGGCTTCACTGGTGGTCTTCCAAAAGATATGCCATTTGCTGATTTTGAAAGTAATGCTGATTTAGTTAAATCATTAAATTCTTACAATGATGTTGCTATTATGACATTATCTCGTTGTGGTGCTGAAGGTTCAGACGTTACATTAAATGCTACTACTGATGGTTTAAAATTAACTGCTGCAGAAGCTTCTACATTAGCAGGTTTAGGAAAACTAAAGAAAGACGGAAAAGTTAAGAAAGTTGTTGTATTATTAAATACTTCTAACCAAATTCAAACTAGTGAAATTAACAAAGGAGAATACGGTATTGATGCTGTATTATGGATGGGTCAAGTTGGTATCAACGGTACTGAAGCTGTTGGTGAAATTTTAAGTGGTGCTATTAATCCATCAGGAAGTTTACCTGACACATATTGGTATAATCATAAAGATAATCCAGTAGTAGATGGTAACTATGGTGCTTTCACTTATCAAAATAGAGATGAATTTAAAGATCAATTACCAGCAGTTAAAAAGAGTTATTATGGTGGCACAAGTGATAACTGGGGTACTTATGTAACATACCAAGAAGGTGTATATTTAGGGTATAGATATTCAGAAACTCGTTACACTGATACAGTTATGAAACGTGAAGGTCACGGTGATTTCAATTGGAAAAATACTATTTCTTATCCATTTGGTTTTGGTTTATCATATACTGATTTCCAATTCTCTAATTTCAGCGCAAATGAAACTAAAGATGGATATAAATTAACAGTAGATGTTAAAAATATTGGTAAAGTAGCTGGTAAACAATCAGTTCAATTCTATATTCAAAAACCTTATACTGAATTTGATATCGAACGTGGTATTGAAAAACCAGCAGTAGAATTAATCGATTTCGGTAAAACTGATATCTTAAAACCAGGTAAAACTCAAACTGTTACTTTAGATGTTTCTAAAGAAGTTTTAAAAGTTTATGATAGAAAAGTTGCTAAAACTTACATTGTAACTGAAGGTAACTATTTATTTACAGCTGCTAAAGATTCTCATGAGGCTGCTAATAACTTCTTAGCAAAAGCAGGAAAAACAACAGCTGATGGTATGACTGAAAATGGTGATGCTAAATTAGTTAAATCATTCCATTTAGGTAAAGATGAATTTAACTTCAGTAGATCTAGATCAACTGGTAAAAAGATTACTAACTTATTTGAAAAAGCAGAAATCAATAATTATGAAGGAAATACATTAGATTACTTCACAAGAAGCAATTGGTCTAAAAAATTAAGAAAAGATTTAAAATTAAATCAAGAAATGGTTAATGAAATTCTTAAACAAGAAAATTCTAATTCATTAAAGAAAGATGATGGTTTATATCCTACATATAATGCAAAAAATAATTTACAATTAATTAACTTATATCAAAATGATAGTGGTGAATTAATTAGTTATGATAATCCTATTTGGGATTTATTCTTAGATCAATTAACATGGGAAGAAACATGTGAAATCGTTGGTCAAGGTTTCCGTTGTTCTGCTGCATTAGATAGATTAGGAAAACCAAAAACTGTAGATCACAATGGTCCTACTGGCTTAACTGAAAAATATAGTGCTGCTAATGGTTTAGCTAACAAATTAGATGATCCTGATAAAGATTTAACTCCAGTTAACTATACTACAGTTCCTGTATTAGCTGCTACATTCAATAAAGATTTATCTAAACGTTTCGGTGAAATGATTGGTGAAGATGCTTTATGGGCAGGTTATAATGGTTTCTATGGTATTGGTGTTAACACTCATAGATCTCCTTATGAAGGTCGTGCTTATGAATACTTCTCAGAAGATCCAACTTTATCTGGTATTATGGCTTCTATTGAAACATTAGAAATCCAAGCTCGTGGTACTAATGCTTTCATTAAACATTTTGCGTTAAATGATCAAGAAACTCAACGTTGTGGTGTTCAAGTTTGGACAAACGAACAAGCTTTACGTGAAATTTCATTAAAACCATTCGAAATGGCTGCAATCGATGGTAAAGCTGCTAATGCGATGGTTTCTTTAAGTAGAATTGGTTTAGAACTCGCTACTGGTTGTAAATCATTATTAACTGATTTCTTACGTGGCGAAGTTGGTATGGTTGGATACTGTGTTTCTGATATGTGGACATTAGAATACAATAAACAACAATTACCATTATTCTTAATGGCTGGTTTAGATATTCCTGATGGTGCTACAAATAATGTTGGTACTGATTGGAGTTTATATGAAACTGGTTATTCAGCTTTAGCATGGAGAATGCGTGAATCTGCTAAACGTACAATGTATGCTACATTACATAGTAATGCAATGAACGGTTTTGACTCTAATACTAAGATCATTAGAGTTACACCAAAATGGGAAAAACAAGCTAATATCCTTTTAGGTATAGTTTCTACAGTTTGGGGCGCATGCTTAGCATGGGGTGTTGCTGAAGTTGTTTTAGCTGTTAAAAAATCAAGATTATTAAAAAAATAATTAATCAATTATAATTGAATTAGACCTAGGATAACCTAGGTCTTTTTCTAACTGAAAAATAATTTAAACAAAATAATTTCGGTTCTTTCCAAAGTGAGGTAGATAGGTAGGTAGACATCTACCTTAAATTTGAAAGAAAAAATCAAAGATGGTAAAAAGCTATCCATTCTTGGGTAGATGTTTACCATCTTTTTTTGACAATGAAAACAGTATATTTATTTTATAAATTTTATTATTTTATTTTTTACGTTGTTTCCGGAAAATTTTAGATACATCTACACACTTAAATGCTGTAACTCCTGAATTTGTAAATGTCAACTAAAAAATGTAGTTTCCTATAGCATAATTTGTCATAAACATTAGCATTTTTTGATATTGTAAAGTATATTGTTTAAAAGTATACTAAAAATGTAAAGCGTTTTCTTATGGAGGGATGAAATATGGAAATCAATGTTCAAAATAAAGCTAAATAATGGCAATTAAAATCTATACTATGTAAATGGCAAGTTTATTAAAACACTTAGTGGTGAGAAAGTATTAAAATGCAAAATTAAGATGAGTGAGGTGAATAAAATTAAAGTAATTAGTAATGGTATCAGCGATAATGCTATTTTTTACATGGTAAAGAAGAGGGATAAAAACTATATTTTATATAATAACAAATCACAAAATTGGATATAAAGGAGAAAAAATATGAAAAAGAAATTTATTAAGATGTTTGCTTTAGCAACTATTTTAGGTTGTGGATTAGGTGTTGTTACAAGTTGTGGTAGCAACACAGATAGTACACCTTCAACTGAACAGGTTGACGATATTAATTTAACATTATCTGAAGAAAATTTATCAATTAACATTAATCAAACTAAAACATTAACAGCTAATACAAATAATAACAATTTATATTTATTTACATGGTCTTCAAGTGATAAAGAAATTGCTACTGTTAGTAGGGGGTACAATAACTGCATTAAAGCCAGGTAGTGTTGATATAACTGTTAGTGTTAAGAAAAAGGGCTCAGCTAAGGTTTTAGCGACTAAAACATGTAAGGTTGTTGTGGTTAATAAGTCTCTTACCCTTGATAAAACAGAAATGACAATCTCAATGAGCGAGGGAAAAACAGGAGTTATCACTGCTACAATTACAGATGATGCACCTATTACTTGGACATCATCAGATGAAACTATAGCGACAGTAGATGGCGGTGTAGTAACAGCAATTAAGGCAGGTAGTGTTACTATTACTGCTAAAAGTGGTGATTTAGAGGCAACATGTTCTGTTAATATTTATAAAAATTTCTTTAGCTTAAATGCAACTGAAATAATTGAGGTTGGTGAATCAAAGAAGTTAGAGGTTAATGGTGAATTAAGTGCAGACGCTAAATATTCAACATCAGATGACAGCATTGTTTCTATTGAAAATGGTGAAGTTGTAGGCTTGAAAAATGGTATGGCTACAATTACTTTAAGATCAGAGGAGGATAACATCGTTTCTACATGTGTTGTAATTGTTAAGGGTAAAGGAGAAGAAAAAGCTGAATTACTTACAGGTAAAAAGGCCGAGACCGTTACTAATCCAGGAAATTGGTATTATTTATTAGAATCTGACTTAGTTACAGTTTCAGAAATTCCTTCAATTGACAATGGCTTAATTACAGCTAATGTAACTCATGTTGGTAAAGAAGATGGTACTATTTCAGGTCCAAATATGTTCTATTTACGTTATCAGCCTGATAGTGTTGGTGATTATATTTATAGTGTTAAGTTGTATTTATATTCTAGTGAAAACTCTTTAATATCAATTAATGGAGGTGCTGATACTGAATATAGTAAGGGATTAACAATTATTCCAACTGAATTTACTTCAAATCTATCATCACCATATCAAATTAAGATTAAGGCTGCAGCTAATTATTATATAATTCCTGTCATTGAAAAAATTGGTGAGGTTGAGAAGATGAGATTATCTGAATCAAAACTTGAACTTGATTTAAATGGTAAAAAAGAGGCAACTTTAACTGCAACAGTTCCTGGTAATGATAATCCAGAAATTACTTGGATGTCATCAGATGAAACTGTAGCAATAGTAAATGGTGGTGTAGTAACAGCATTGAAGGAAGGTACTACAAAAATTACTGCAATTTGTGGCAGTGAATCTGCAGAATGTGATGTTACTGTAGTTAATTCTGAAGCTAATAAGCTTCAAATTTCAAATGAAGTGCTAGAGCTTAATGTTTCAACAAATAAAACTTATACATTAACAGCTACTAAGCCAGGTGTTGATAATTTAGAAGTTGTATGGCATTCATCAGATGAAACTGTAGCAACAGTAGATGGTGGTGTAGTAACAGCATTAAAAAAGGGTGTGTGTGATATTACAGCTACATATAATGGTGAAACAGTAACATGTAAGTTGACCGTAATTGATGATAATGTTATTGATTTAAAATCAGGAAATAAGCAAGCTGCTATAGATAATGCAGGAAATTGGAATTATCTTGCTGAGGATAAATCAAGTGTTTCAGCTACTCCAACATATAACCAAAAAGATAATGAGATTAATATTGATGTTTCTAAGGTTGCTGATAAAAAATATGTATATTTAAGATATCAACCAACAGAGAGTGGTGAATACAAGGTTACTCTAACAATCAATTATGTAGGTGAAGGTGTTGCCAGCATTGAAATTTCAGGTGGTAGTGCAACAGCAGTAACAAGTGATTTAGAAAATGGAGAAAATAAAATTGAATTTACATTTACTGTAGATAGTAAAAAACCATTTCAAATTAAATTTAAATCTGAAGGTAATTTTGTAATTACACCTGTATTTGAAAAGATTATAAAGTAATAGTTGTAATGAGGTGTTTTATGAAAAAAGAACTTAATCTAAATTGTTATAAAACTGTTGGATTTTATTTTTCAGTTGTATCAATGATATTATTAATTTTATCAATGGTTTTATACAAAACAAAATTTACAGGAATTTTATCTGAATACTACAACAATGTAGTATTCATTCCTGCCATAATTGGCTTGGTTTTAAGCGTTATATTATTAATATTTAACAAAACATCTAAGTATTCTCCTATTGTATTATGGGTTTGTACATTTATTAGCTTTTTATTATTTATTCAAGCTATATATATGTATTTTACAGGTGTATTTTATAATGGAGTAACTTCTGAAGCTATAGCATTAATAAATAAAGGAGTATTGGTTAGTGTAGTATTCTACCTTATTACCTGTGTAATTAGTAATATAGCAGTATGGCTTAAGCAGTCAAAGGATTAATAGGAGGAAAGTATGTTAAAAAAAATAAATTTCATATCCAAAATATATGCTAATGTTATGGTTGCTATAATGGGTGTAGTTATTACATGTAGTAATATTGCATTAGATAATGCAGGTGCTATTACAGCCTTTTTGGGTCAAGCAAATCAAGAAATAATTCAAAATCCTAATTCAGATATTGATACTTTGTATCATCCATCAGATTATGAAAGTATTGAGCAATTAAAGGAAAATGCTAAAAATATAACTTCAAAAATAACAGAGGAAGGTGCTGTACTTTTAAAAAATTCAAATAATGCACTTCCCTTATCAAGTGGTGCAAAAATTAATCTATATAGTAGTAGTTCTGTAAATTATATTTATTCTGGTGGTGGTTCATCATTTGCTAAAAATTCGGAATTTATATCTTTAAAGGAAGGCTTAGAATCTTCTGGCTTTGTTGTAAATGCAGATTTATGGAATTGGTATAGTACTAATAAGCAATATTTTGGTGATCATACAACTAATACTAGTTCAGATGCAGCTAAATATACTATAAATGATGCAAAATGGTCTGATATATCAACAGCTTCTAAAAATAATGAAGCTGAAGCTGGTATTTTTGTACTATCTCGTTATGGTACAGAGGCAACTGATTTAACAGCAACAGGTGGAAGTAGAACTGATTATAGTAATGGTAACTATCTTGAGCTTTCTCCAACTGAAATTGATGTCTTAAAAAATTTAAAGGCTTTGAAGGCTAGTGGCAAAATTAAAAAGATTATTGTCCTATTAAATTCTGTTAATCAGGTGCAAGCTGATTATATTAATAGTGCTAATTATGATATTGATTCAATTTTATGGGTTGGAGAAGGTGGAACATCTACAACTTTAGGAATTGGTAAAATTTTATCAGGTAAAGTAAATCCATCTGGAAAAATTACAGATACATTTTATAAAAAGCACTATTATAATCCTGTTTATTCTAATTTTGGAGATTATGCAAATGTTGGTCCAGTAATTTCTTCTGCAAATGGTGGAAAATCTAATCACTATGTTGTTTATCAGGAAGGAATTTATACTGGATATCGTTATACTGAAACTAGATATGAGGATGTCGTTTTAAATACTAAAAATGTTGGTGAATTTAATTACAATAGTGTTGTTGCTTATCCATTTGGATATGGCTTAAGCTATACTAATTTTGAATATTCTAATTTTAAGGTTAAATATGATGATAAAGAAGATAAATATCTAGTATCAGTAACTGTTAAAAATGTCGGAAAAGTTAGTGGTAAAGAAAGTGTTCAAATATATGCTCAACAGCCTTACACAGATTATGATGTCAAAAATGGTATTGAAAAATCTGCTGTTGATTTAGTTGGTTATAATAAAACAGATATTCTTGCCCCAGGAAAATCTGAGGAATTAAGTGTAAGTGTTGATGGAAGATGGCTATCAAGCTATGATTCACATAATGCCAAGACGTATATTCAGGATGCTGGAACATACTACTTAACAGCCGCTAAGAATGCAAATAGTGCTATTAATAATATTTTAGAGGCAAAAAAGAATAAAGGTATTAGTGTTAATTCTTCTAAAATGACTTCATCTGGTGATAAAAATCTTGTTTATTCTTTTGATAAAGAATTTGATAATCAAAAATACTCAACAAGTAAAAAAACAAATAATAAAATTATAAATCAATTTGATAATGCTGATTTGAACCTATATGAAAATAGAGGTGATAATTCAGTTGTTTATATTTCTCGTTCTAATTGGGAGAATACAGTTAAGTATGGAATTAGTGAATCACAAGCTAAATTAAGCAATTATGTTGTTATTAATACAAATTCTGGAATGGTTAATGATGCTAAAAAGGCAGCTGATTCAATTCAAAAAGATGATGTTAAATATCCTACATTTGGTAAAAATAATGGATTAACACTTGCATCATTATTAACAATTGGTGTTGATGGAAAGATTGAGCATGTTGATTATGATGATCCTAGATGGGATGACTTATTAGATCAAATAACATGGGAAGAAATGGTGTATTTATTATCTAATGGATTAAGAAAAACTAGCGGTATTGATTCAATTTCTAAATCAGAGACAATAGATGGTAATGGTGCGTTAGGCCCAGTTGGTGGCTCTACATACAAATATAGTGATAATGCAAATTCTGCTGTAAATAGATATACATTTTTATATGATGATCCTGATCAGGATTCATCTCCTATCCAATATCCATGTGCTGCACTAATTGCTTCAACTATGAATGACAAGCTAGTTGAAGAATTAGGTGAGTCAATTGGTGAGGATTGCTTATGGGCTGGCTATTCTGGATTATATGGATTAGGTGTTAATATTCATAGAGGTGCATATAATGGTCGTGCCTTTGAATATTATGGTGAGGATAGTGTTTTATCAGGTTATATTGCTGCTGCACAAGTAAAGGGTATTCATAAAAAAGGTGTTTACGTTTATATGAAGCATGCAATTTTAAATGAGCAAGAAAAGAATAGAGAGGGTGTCAATACTTGGTGTAATGAGCAAGCCATCAGACAAATTTATTTACGTTCATTCCAAATTGCAATAGAAGAAGCAAATGCTGAAAATGTTATGACTGGTTTTAATAGAATTGGTTTAACATGGACAAGTCAACAAGGATTTATTAATACAGTTTTAAGAGATGAATTTGGTATGGAAGGCTTTGCTGTTTCAGATTATTGGCAGGATGGATACATGGATCTTGTTGGTGGTATTTTAGGTGGATCAGCTTTACCAGATGGAGATAAAGCATCTACTGCTGAAAAGTCTCCTTTATATAAGTATAAGGAAGGCTATGGTAAGCTTGCGAATGCTATGCGTGAGGAAACTCATAGAATCTTATATGTTGTTGTTAATAGTAATGCAATGAATGGTATTGATTCTTCAACAATATATCGTTCTATTACACCTTTATGGATTAAACAGCTTAATGTTGCGCAAATTGTTATATATGTTTTAGCATCAATTGGTATAGCAACATACGTTGGTACTACTATTGCAATAGAAGTTTTTGAATTCAAAGATAAAAGAAAGAAAAACAAGGATTGTGAAATATAATGAAAAGAAAATTAATTTTTCTAACTACAGCATTAATATTTATAATTTCTTTGACTTCGTGTATGCTTGGTAATTCTTCAAAGCCAGATAATTCTGTTCAACCAAGTACACCAGAAATTCCAAGTGAACCAAGTACACCAACAAATCCAGATAAGCCTAGTACACCAGCAAAACCTGATAAATCAAATGGATATTTTTTTGATGGTACTAGTGCTACTAGTGGTGATGGAACAATAGAAAATCCATATAATAATTTATCATATATTAAAACACTTGATTTAAATTTAAAACATAACATCTATTTAAAAAGAGGTAGTAAGTTTAGAGGAAGCATTGAACTATCAAATGCTAGCGGTACAGAGAAAGATAAAATATTGATTACTTCCTATGGTGATGGAGAATTACCAATAATTGATGGTAATGACAAGGTTGGTGATGCAGTTGTATCGTTAAAAAATTGTAATAATATTACTATTTCAAATTTAGAAATATTTGATAGCTCAACTACTGAGGCTGATAGAAGAGGTGTCTTAATTTTAGGAAACAATCCCAACAATAATTCTAAAATAATTACTTATTCTAATATCACACTTGATGGTTTATATATCCATGATATAAATGGTATAACTGATAAAGAAAATAGTGGTATGTCAGCAGAATCTAAAAAAACAGGTGGTATCCATTTTGGTTCTTTAGATGGTAAGGCTAAATTTGACAATTTAATAATTAAAAATTGTAAAATTAAAAATGTTAGTAATGTTGGAATAGCATCTTGGTATAAATTCGGATCAACTTCAAATAAGGTTTCACCATATTCAGATAAATTTAAAGATACTGCGTATACAAATATACTAATAGAAAATAATGATATATCATATATTGGTAAGAATGCTATTTTTGTTAGAAATTTGCTAGGTGGATATGTAAAAAATAATGTAGTTTACGAGACTGCGATTAAATGTATTTCAGGTAATTCTATTGTAACATCATATGTAGATGGTACAGTTATTGAATATAATGAAGGATATTATAATCGTGCTAGTGCTAAATCAGATGGTAAAATCCAAGATGGATGTATGCTTGATGCAGATTTACAAAGTAAAAATACCATTTGGCAATATAATTATAGTCATGATAATTCATTTGGTTTATTTTTAAATTGTACTTCATATAGTGAAAAGAATAAAATAGAAGATGATGTTATTGTTAGATATAATTTATCTGTAAATGATAAAGGTACATATGGAATTATATATATTAATTATTCTGCTAAAATGATAGAGGTTTATAATAATACAATAGTTACTGGTAGTGATACTTCAGTTATTTTTCAAACAAACAGTGGAACTAACTCACAATTTTATAATAATTTAATATACAATAGATCTAAAAATGCAACATTTAAAGTAAATTCATCATCTAATGTCGATATTTCTAATAATTTAATTTATAATGATGAATTTGGTGCGATTTCAAATTTATCAACTTTTAAGACGCTTAATTATAATGGAGTTTATGAAAATCCATTATTTATTAAAGAATTACCAAAAAATTCAATTTGTGGAATTGATGCTGCAAAGTATTATAAAGTAGCATCAAATTCAATTGTGTATAATAGCGCCTTAGATGTTACTAGTGTAAATGATTTTTTTGGTAATAAATACAAAAATGCAATAGGCTTTTATTGCGGATAATTTCTTTTTCAAATTTCTTATTATATAAATTAAAAGTGAAGAAAATAAATCTTCACTTTTAATAACTTTATGATTGATTTTCATAATTTTTTATATATATAGTTGGAGACATTCTATATTCCTTTGTAAATGCTCTAATAAAGCTTGAATAATCATTATAGCCACACTTATTTGCTGCATTAGCTATAGAATAACCATTTTTTAAAAGATCCTTTGCTCTAGTTAATCGTTTTTTATTTAAAAATTTAAGTAAGGAAATACCTGTTTTTTCTTTAAATAGGTGAGATAGTCTTGAAACAGATAGTCCTACCTCATTAGCAATATCTGTTATACTTATTTTTTTATCTAAATTATTGATTGCAAACATTTTTGCTTTATGAATAATGATATTTTTCTCATTTGACTCATTTTCGGTTTCGATAAAGCTAACCTCTTTATTTAGTCTAACTAAAAGTTGTGCAAAATAAGATTTAAATAAAATATCATTACCATATTCTTTTGATAAAAATAGGCCTTGCATTTTATTTAAAGTATCAAAAATTTCTTCTTTAAAAGCTGGTAAAACCGTTAATTTATGATTGTTTGAACTTGATATTTTTTGAAAAATTACTGATAAATCTGTATTTTCTGTTTTGAATGAATCTAAATATTTTGATGTAAAAGTTAAAACTATTCTTTCACAGGGCTCTTCAACAATTTTTAATAGCTTATGTAAAATATTTGGAGCAATTAAAATAAAATCGCCAGCACTTAAATCATATTTTTGATCTTCAATTCCGTATTGTACCTTTCCTTTTGAAATATATAGCATTTCATAAAGGCTATGATGGTGAAAATCATTAAAAATAGTACCTATTTGTTCTTTTTTTATGATTATGCATTCAAGTGTTTCACCATTAAAATTATTAATGTTATTTATCATATCTGTATAATTAAATCTTTGGAGATATTCTTCAATCTCGAAGGCTGTTGGTCTTTTACTCATTTTATCACCACACAATTGCTTATATTTTATCAACAATTGAAAAAATTGTCAAATAATGTAAATGTTCTCGGAAACATCTTGCAAAATCAACTGAAAAAATATATTATTAAATATTAAAAATAGAGGAGGACTGAAAAATGATATATGATTATTTAATTGTAGGCTCTGGTCTTTATGGAGCTACCTGTGCGTATGAATTAAAAAAAAGAGGGTTAAAGGTTTTAGTCGTAGAAAAAAGAAATCATATTGGTGGGAATGTATTTACTAAAAATATATCTGGAATTAATGTTCATATGTATGGTGCACATATATTTCACACAAATAAAAAGGAAATTTGGAATTATATAAATCAGTTTGCTGAATTTAATAATTATATAAATCAACCTATTGCTAGATATAAAAATGAAATATATAACTTGCCATTTAATATGAATACCTTTGCAAAGCTTTGGAATGATGTTTATACTCCAAAGGATGCTATGAAGAAAATTGAATTTGAAAAAAATGAATATAAAAATATTAATCCTTCAAATTTAGAGGAGCAGGCAATTAATTTAGTAGGTGCAACAATATATGAAAAATTAATTAAGGGCTATACTGCAAAGCAGTGGGGTAGAAGTTGCACTGAGCTACCAAGCTTTATTATTAAAAGAATTCCTATTAGATTTAAATTTGATAATAATTATTTTGATGATAAATATCAAGGAATTCCAATAGGTGGATATACGCAAATAATTGAAAAAATGCTTTCAGGTGTTGATACATTACTTAATACAGATTATTTAGAAAGAAAAGAAGAATTCAATAATATGGCTAATAATATTATATATTCGGGCCCTATTGATGCTTATTTTGATTATAAATTTGGTAAATTAAACTATAGGTCATTGAAATTTGAAATTGAAAATATTAATACTGAAAATTATCAAGGAAATGCAGTTGTTAATTATACTGACATAAACATTCCTTATACAAGAATTATTGAACATAAATTTTTTGAAGATGTAAAAACTTCAAATACAATAATTTCTAAAGAATATCCAGTTGAATGGAATGTTAATTGTGAACCATATTATCCAATTAATGATGATAGAAATACAAAATTATATAATCAGTATTATGAGTTAAGTAAACAAGAATATAATGTTCATTTTGGTGGTCGACTAGGTCAATATAAGTATTACAATATGGATGATGTAATTTTAGATGCATTATCTTACATCAAATCATTGTTTTAATAGGTGGTTGTTATGAAGTATATATCATTTGTTGTCCCTTGCTTTAATTCAGAAAAATATATGGAAAAATGTATTGATTCTTTATTAATGTGCGGTGATGATGTAGAGATAATCATTGTTAATGATGGCTCTACAGACAAAACAGCTGAAATTGCTAAAAATTATTTAAAAAATAATTCAAATATAAAATTTATAGATAAAGAAAATGGTGGTCATGGCTCCGGAATTAATGCTGGCTTAAAAATATGTGAAGGCTTATATTTTAAATGTGTTGATTCTGATGATTGGATTGATTTTGATGCCTATAAAAAATTAATTAAAGCAATTAAGGATAATTATAATAAAAATACTAATCCTGATTTATATCTAACTAACTATAATTATGAAAGAATTGATATGAATAAGTCATTTTGTGAGGATTATTTAAGAAAACTAGTACCTCATGATTGTATTTTTGGCTGGGATAAGGTAAAAAAGATGAAGTTACATCAATTTTTAATGATGCATTCATTAATTTATAAAACCTCAATTATTAAACAATCTAATTTAAATTTACCAGAAAAGACATTTTATGTTGATAATATTTTTGTATATAAGCCTTTATATTATGTTAAAACTTTGTATTATTTAGATATTGATTTTTATAGGTATTACGTTGGAAGACCTGGACAATCTATTTCGACTAAAAATATGACTGACCGTTATCAAATGCAGCTTACTGTAATGAAGGAAATTGTTAAAAGCTACACCTATGAGGATTTAAAAAAACTTAATAAGCATCATTTAAAGATTATGATTCATGATCTTGTAATAAAACATTTTTTAACATGCTTTTTTATTTATGGTAATTATTCAAAAGAAAAAAATAATGAATTTCACCAATATTTTAGGTATTTTAAAAATGTATCTTTAAGTTTATATAGAAAAATAATGTATAGAAGTTGCTTTACATTTGGTCGATATATTTTCTTGCCTATTAAAATTTTCGCCACAAAGTTAATATATAAAAAAATAGTAAGAAAACGTAATTGGTATTAAACGTAAATGTTAATAAAAAATTATGCAAAAATGTAGTTTATTAAAATTCTTTGATTATATATCTAAATAAATTTAGCTCTTTTCAGCACATAATTTGTTAAAATCTTAACAAATAATTAATATAAGTATTGTTATTATATAATTGGTGTTTGCTGGTATGGCAAGTATCCTTTATCGTATTATTTTTAGAAATAAAAATTTTATAATGCTTATTATAATAGTGTAAGCATCATTGATTTGTTTATAGGATAAACGCATGATAGGAGCAAAATATAGAGCATATTGGATATTTGTTAAAAAACAAATACTCAATATGCTTTTTATGCTTTATTACTTTCTTATTTTTAATAAAATTTTTTTAAATCCATTCCATCAAGAAATATAAATAATCTAATTAAATTTTTCTCATATTTACTTCTAAATGACTTGATTTTTCTCATTTTAGAACCATTTCTAAAAATAGGGGAAATTAAAACAAGTAATGTATTTATCATTTTCTTATTAATGAAAAATTATTTTTTATAAATAATGTACAAAATGAGTGTCAGCAGGTTTAGATGATGATTCAATAACTTTATTGAATCAACTTAATAATCAAAGTAGATACAATATACAAATTTTGGCTTATTGTTATTATGAAAGAAAAACGGTTAAAGAAATAACTGAACATTTAGGTGTTTCTAATTCAATCTTTTTTAGAAAGAGTATTTTAAATAATTTAATATCTCAAAATTATTTAAAAGAAGGTATTGAAGGAAATGCTAAAGCTTATTACACTAACACTGAATCTGTAAAAATTATTTAACGGTTTGAAGTTAATTCAAAATCACTTTGAAGTGATATGTGATACTAATCTTTTTTTATTGAAAAAAAGTATAAAAGATATACAATATAAATGGAGGTTTTTATATGGATATTAATTATATTAAAAAAATAGCGCTAGAACTATTTAAAACAGATTCACCTACAGGCTATAGTAATAATGTTTGTAATTATTTATTAAATGAACTTAAAAGTTTAGGCTATGAAGCATCAATAACTAATAAAGGAAATGTTAAACTTTTTATTGAGGGCAATTCGAGTGAAAAAACAATAGCTACATCAGCTCATGTTGATACGTTAGGATTAATGGTAAGATCAATTAATTCAGATGGCACTTTGAATGTGACAAATGTTGGAGGACCTTCAATCCCTACTCTTGATGGTGAATATTGTAAGATTGTTACTCGTAGTGAGAAGGTATATACAGGTACTATTTTATGTAAGAGTGCATCAGTACATGTTTATGAGGATGCTAAATCAGCACCTCGTGATTTATCACATATGATTGTAAGAATTGATGAGGTTGTACATAATAAAGAGGATGTTAAAGCTTTAGGAATTAATAATGGTGATTATATTTGCTATGACCCTAAAACAGTTATTACACCTAGTGGCTTTTTAAAGAGTCGTTTTATTGATGATAAAGGCTCTGTATGTGCAATTTTAGCAGTTTTACAGGAAATGAAGCTTAATAAGATTAAGCCTATGTATAATACTTATGTTTATTTTGTTAATCAAGAAGAAGTAGGTCATGGTGCTGCAACAACTGATTCAGTCGTAGATGAGTTTGTAACTGTTGATATGGGCTGTATTGGTCAAGACCTTGCAGGAAATGAATATGCAGTATCTATCTGTGCTAAGGATTCAGGAGGACCATATAGCTATAATTTAACTAATAAACTTATTAATTTAGCAAGTAACAATAATATTAATTATGTTGTCGATATCTTCCCATTCTATGGCTCTGATATAGGTGCCGCATGGAGAAGTGGTGTAGATTGTGCTGGAGCATTAATTGGACCAGGTGTTCATGCAAGTCATGGTATGGAAAGAACACATTTGGATGCAATTATAAATACAAGCAAGCTTTTATATTTATATTTAACTACAAAATAGTAATTTTCTGTCAGGTATGTATTAATATACCTGATTTTTAATTTTTGCAATTTATTTGAATAAATAATAATTTAAATATTACAAAAAAGATACCAACAATAATGCTGGTACCTTATGAATTAAGATTATTTAGTTTATTTTAATATATTATTAAGTTCTTCTAAAGAAAGCCCTGTAATAGAACTGATAAATTCTTTAGTTTGACCACTTTGAAATAACTTTTTTGCTATTTCTTTCTTGTTTTCCTGAATCCCTTCAGCCTTTCCCTTAACTAAGCCTTCCTGAATCCCTTCAGCTTTTCCTTCAGCCTTTCCCTTGACTAAGCCTTCTTCAAGTCCTTCCTCCCTAGCAGTTTTAAATTGAGCTTTTTGGTCCCTTAAAAACATTTCATGAGAAAATGATTCGGCTCTAAGGACTTTATCATTGTTCATCTTGAGTAACATTT
>OJLA01001022.1_pt1 | contig 20473 bp, 15 predicted proteins | sample 1596611 | NCBI WGS metagenome assembly OJLA01 (sample SAMEA4350168, study PRJEB24818) | metagenome | biome: human; feature: gut; material: faeces | place: Denmark | collected 2013-09
AGATAACGTAGCTTAATAGATATGGTAATATTATTTACTTCAATCAATTTTCATTCCAGCCTTTATCCAATTATCGAAATCTATCTTAATAATATCAGCCGTGTAATAATCGCCCTCTCCTTCATCCTTATGGTATGTAAACCATTCTTTTGGTTTTCTATCAGGATTATTTTTTACCAATTTATCAATCATATTGTTATAACTACAGGTACCCATAACAATAGCTGGATTCCCATCTTTATTTCCGTGGTCCGCATAATGACACGCTCTTGACACAGCCTTACCAATCCATATCTTACTATTAATTCCAACACCTTTGCGTCCCGCCTTAACTACTAATTCTTGAGCCGTTGACATTCCAATCCCAACTTTTATCTCAGGCAAATTATGTTCTCTAAATAGCTGATTAAGCATTTTCATGAAAGTATTTACATAAAAACACTTATTTGCAGTTTCATATACATCCGCCTGCTTTGGATTAGTATACACTGCATCCAAAGAAGGATAAAACCATTCGGGTTATATTTCTTTATCAGTGCTCTAACCTCTCTAATCGCCTTTAAGTCATTGCCACCAATGGCTCGCGTCATCTCGACTTGTTCAAAAGAATCAGCCAAACCTCTGTAGTCTTCTTCATGGAAATCCTGTGAGCAAACCAATATATTCTCGAACTTTTCTTTGTCCAAATACTTGAGAAGCATTCGGATGTAGCGATCCACGCCACCTGCGGCCTGCGCCACATGCAGTATTCTAATTTTATTCTTCCTCATCCCTCAAATACTCCTCGCCATTTTTCTTCCGCAAATCTATGTACACATCTGCTTTTCACAGATGGTATTTCTTTTTCCTCTTGCCGCTCACACGGCTAAGTGTTTTCTTATGCTGTCGTATCCAATTACCCCAGCAATCATATTTCCCTTGTTTTCTACTTCATAAAACATCCGTTGAGTACACTCGTCTCTATTTCTCTATAGCCGAAGTGCTGTTTTATACAGTCGAACCCCGTATACCCTGCAATGACGTTTTTTCTAAGTGTTGGATTGTTGAATCGAACCCTGTCGGTGCATGATTTTTGTTAAAACTATATATATCACCCAGTCCAATTCTTACCATTCATTGTTCGTTATGAACAAATCATTCACTTTAACCACTCAAAACATGTAATTATCATCACCATTCATGCTCTACTCAACAGCTGTTTTTTGAAGTAGAAATCATCTGTTTTTCTCTATTTTTCATGACTCAACAAACCGTTATGATGTAGGTGTCATTAGCGGGTCAGATAGTGTACTCAACAGCAGTTTCAGACGTTAATGATAAACTCATGGATTTTTGTTGTTTTCTCTTGTTTTCCGCCATTTCTATGATTCTTCTGAAAAAGTTGTGCCAATTTTGTGCCACAGGGGTCAAAAGTTCAGCGTTTTGTATAAGTATCTAGCATTTATAGCTCATATAGCTGTGAAATATGGCCAATTTCAGTAACTCAATTAGTGTGCAAAACAGGTTCTTTTTGGCAATGCTACGTCAATACGGTTTGTTGCGTAGACATTTCTGCACTCAAATTTGTTCGGAGAAGTTGCTCGACGGTGGCGTATAAAGCTCACTTATTGCCATATGTAGCTACATACCCGCTTTTCCGGGCATAAAAAAGAAGCCGCCGATTATTGACTAATCGACGACCTCAAAGTGCATCAGAGCGTAAAATATTCACTTTTTTCCTTATAAGTGATTAAGCTCACTTATTTCAATTTGTAATGATTTTCAGTGATTATAATCACTTATTTTTACCATATGATAGCATCACCCGAAACTCTGGGCGGCGTAAAAAGCTCACTTTTTCTGAGTGAACAAAATCACTTATTTCCAATAGCCATAAGTGAGCTTAATCACTTTTTTATCGTTCATAGGTACAAAAGTGATTTTATTCACTTGTTGAGTAGACTTGCCGGGATTATAATCACCGATTCGTTGGCGGGTGGTTTTTGTTGAGTAGACTTGTCTGTACTGTCTCCTGCCCACCCGGTCACCTTCCACCTTGCTGCCTTGCAAGCATCCTGGATTCTTACCCGGTTGGCTGCCTTTTGCCGACTTCGCCACACACCCCTCACAGCGTCCCACTGTCGCGTTTAATTGGCGAGGCCGAGGAACTTTCCGCAGCGGACAATCTTTCGCCACACAGGGGCTTTGTGAGGCTTGGATTTTCGTCAAGAGCTTTCCCGTTTTCGACCAAAAACGGAGTGCCTAAATCGAAACTCACAAGTTGCTGTCTGGGGATGCTTTTCCCCTCCAGACGATATGTATTGTTCCGGTTCCACCGCATGTCCCGGTAGATCATCCGCACCAATGCCACGCACTTGATCTCGCAGCTGTTGCTCACAGTCAGCTTCGGTGTCTTATGAGCTCCTGCATCTTCAGCCGTACAGTTCTGCACAGCTACCTGTTTTGATTTCCGATTGTACAAAAAACGATAGTGGGTTGGCCAGCCTAATGCTTCCAATGTGCTGCGGAAGATTGTGATCCTTCCATCTTCGACATTAAAAGTCAGACCCAGCATCCGCTGGTTCCATATTCTTTCGTTCACTACTCTCCCCTCCTTAAAAATGGGCGCATTTCCCCCTTGGTATCCTGGTGGCCGTTTTAATCAAGCCCAGTATCGGGGACGGTTTTACCTGTCAGCATCCCCACCGATACATAGCCATCCATTTGCTGAACTTCGGATTCTTTCAAATGTTCTTCTACAGGTACGCCAAAAGTACCCGCAATATCATCTGGGTAAAATCCCTTTCTGGTATTTGCAGGCTTTGTCTCTTGCGCATTTTTCTGGTCTGTTCCATTTTTTCGTTTCTGACCTTCATGGAAGATCTCCGGCACGAGCAGATCAAAAACATACAGAGTTTCACCCTCAAAGGAAATTCTGTAACCCAGCATCTTATATCGGCACTCGCTGTCCCAGCCCATTTCTTTGTAAACCAATTCTGCAAAAGGCTTGCAGGACATCTTCCGACTCTTACGCTTATCCGGTTTGGCAATGCACCAGCGCAGAGCATCCTTGTCATTTTCGTCACAGCCACGCACAACAATGCGCTTCAAATCACTGTTGAACATGACATGTACATAAACTACATCCTCCAGCCCTGTGATGCAGGCTGTGTTGAATGTAATGCTGTCTTTGCGGATCACAATAGCCGGGTCCCGGAGGTGTGCAAACAGCTCTTTTCGCACGACCTGATATCCATCATAGGAAAATGTACTCTCTAATTCTTCCGCTCTCGCATCTCTATCATTTTCTGCCTGCTCTTCCGGAGGCACAATAATTGTATCTTCATTCATCCGTATCTGTCCATCCTTCCATTATATTTTCCGCTTCATGGAGCAGTGCATTCAAACCATCTGCGGTAAATGTATTCATTTCTTCTATTTCTGTGGCTGGCCGGAGTACATCCCAGTTTCCAGAGTAATGCTCCTGCTGCAAAATACCGACTTGTGCAATACTCGTAATCGGCTGTCCAAAAGTTCCTGCCCATTCTGGTGGGAAAATGTAGATTGTCTGCTTGACTGTCTTGCCTTCCGATTCTTCTTCCTTCGGTGGCAGAACAATCTCCTCAATTTTTACCATCTCCGGTTCATCCAGTTCAAAAAGCATCAGCTTATTATCTCTCTGCTCCACAAACTGACCCCGGAAACGGTATTTCAATCCTTCTTCCCATTCCATGATGTCAAAAAGGGTCTTTGCCAAACCACGGCATCCAAGTGTACTGGCACACCACCGACCTTCCTTCAGCTTTCCCCAGTGAATCGCATTCGGATTGCTCTTTTCACACGGCCGGATTGCAACACAGCGATCAACCGAGTTCAGAAGCAGTTCCACATACTCCACATCTTCAAATTTTTTCAGGCAGGCAGTATTGAAACGCAACTTGCCATTTGAAATCGTCATGGCCGGATTCCGCAACGTTGAGAAATACTGCGCCCGTACTACTTCATAGCCAGAAAGATCCAGGCGATTCATAACCTCTGTGGTATCGGCCGGCTTCTCTTGCATCACACTTTCAGATGCCTCTCGATATTCCTCCGCTGAAAAGCCAGTCCAGTCCTTGTCGAAAGGAACATATCCTCGTAGGATTCCATCATTCACGACACTCAAAACTGGCAAAGGACGATTTTTCTTTGCATAACTTCTGGATGCCCGCAGATGATTTGCTGCATTATAGACTTCTCTGGACACGATTGCCTCGTGATGATCCCTTTGCCGGTATTGCGTCCGATCATTATTATTTTTCTTTGATTTATGTGTTAGAAAATTTGGCGTGAAAGTCTTTCTCGCCAGCACATCTCCACAATGGCGTTCATTGGCAATGACACCTGCAAGAGTGCCTGGGTTCCACTCTGTGTTCCCCAATTTTGTCTTCCGACCATATTCTGTCAAAAGCTCTGCAATCTCAGTAAATGAAAATCCATTCAGGTACAGATAGTAAACGACCTTTACCGTCTGAGCCTCCGCTGGATTCACTACAAGATTGCCGTCCTCATCCTGATCATATCCAAGCAGAGCAGGCGTCAGGAACAGTCCGCGGCTGAACCGGCGGTCAATGGACCAGTTCATAATGATTGACTTGGAATGAGATTCTTCTTCGGCAACTGATGCCAAAATCGTCAGGATCATACGACCGTTACTGTCAAGCGTATAAATATTATCCGCTTCAAATTTCACACCTACAGGTGGATCAAGATCTTTCAGTGTTTCAATGACAGAAAGGCAATCCACAATGTTTCGGGCAAAACGGGCGATGGACTTCGTAAGGACCAGGTCTATCTTTCCTGCTTTGCAATCTTCAATCAACTGCTGCATTCCCTTACGATGCTCCAGCGATGTTCCACTGATGCCTTCATCATCGTAAATTCCAACGAACTCCCATCCCGGCTGTGCCTTTATGTACTCTGTATAATAATTTTTCTGAAGTTCATAAGAAGAAGTCTGCTCATCATTATCAGTAGAAACACGGACATAAGCAGCGACACGCCGAATAGAGGTGCTTTCTCCAAGCCCCTCCACTGCTTTTGCCGGGATAACCTCTAATTCAGAGGTATCCACACCTTTGTATCTGTCTCTTATCCTTTGCTTGCGGTCTACCGCTTCTGCTTCACTTCTTATCATGTACTTCCTCTCATTCTTCCGGCTTTATGCTCCAATACCACTGACGCATCTTCCGATAACTTCGGATGCCGAGTTCTTTCTTTGTATTTTCTGCTGTCCTGCGGCTGATTCCTTCATCGCTCATCCGTATATAAATTTCTCTGGACCTCATGTCTCCTTCAGATAGCAGCTTTTTTATCAGATATGCTGCTTTTTCAGTCTTCGATTCAAAATTTGGTGATTCCGGCTCCGCTGTTGGGTCTGGTGCAATCTCACACTCCAGCCAACGAAATCCGTCTTCTGCAGTTATTGAAAAACGAATCTCTCCATCGGATGGAGCCAGACTGTTTTTTATCTGCCGCACGATACGAATGTCAACGTCTTTAGGATCTCGTTCCACCTGAAGGACACTTCGTGCCGCTGCCACAACATCGATACTGCCAAGACTCCGGTAAAGTCCCTTTGTTCCCTCTTTTTTATTGAGGTGGCCGATCAGCACAATGGCACAGTCATATACAGATGCCCACATGCCCAGACGCTGCATCAGCTTTCTGGCTCTTCCGGCAATCTGAAGATCAGAATCGCTTCCGAGATACGCCTGTATCGGGTCGATTACTACCAGCCGCGGCCGAAATTCTATGATAGCCTGCCGGATACGTTCATCATCCAGTGTCAGACCACTGTATGTTTCTTCATTAATAAATGCAACATTTCTGCAATCAGCTCCGCATTTTTCCAGTCGGGGCTTTATGGTATCTGAAACACCATCTTCGGAACACTGATAAATGACCCTCTGCGGCATTCCGATGATTTTTCCATCTGGCAGAGTTCCGCCCTTGGACAGTTCTGCTATCAGATTCATCATCATTGTGGACTTGCCGTCACCGGGGTCGCCTTGCAGCAATGTGATTTTTCCAACTGCAATGAACGGATACCACAACCAGCGGACGGCAGTCGCCTGTACATCACTATATAATGTAAGAATTCCTGTTTCTCCTTTGTTCGCCATCATCGTTCCTTTCTGTATGCAGTCTTTCCCTCATTTACATTATAAGGGTTGCATGATGATTTGACCTCCACTTAACAGGTGGAGTGAACTTAAAAATTCCACCTAGCAGGTGGAAAAAGGGGCTAAGACCACACTACTGATAGGAGTGAAGGACTTTGCGGTCTTAGCTGTAGATCGGTTGCTATGTGCATTTTCATGCGGGATAATCGTATTGCCTTATGCGGGATTCATAAGGAGGAACACATGGCAATTGACTATATCGCACTTGGACAGCGTATCGCTGATTTCAGGAGCAAGAAAAATTTATCACAGGAAGAACTTGCTTTCAGCTGCGGAGTTGGAAACAAGCACATTAGCAACATAGAACTCGGAAAGAGCAAACCAAGTTTGGAATCACTCATTCAGATTGCAAACTTTCTGAATGCCTCAGCAGATGATCTTCTTGTAGACAGTTTGGCGCACTCCGCGTCCACTGCCGATTCCGAGATCCACCGTCTGCTTTTAGACTGTAATGCAATTGAGCAGGAGATTCTCACCCGGATGGTAAAGGAGATGAAAGCAATTTTATACGGCTTAGGAGTTTGATTTTATAACTTGTTGATCATATAACAAAAAAGCCCGCATAAGCCACAACTGCACTTTGGAGCATACCGAAGTGCTGTCTGTGGTTTATGCGGATAAGGACAAAAAAAGAAGCCCACCAGCGGACCATGTAGGGATCTACACAGTACGCCAGTGGGCCGATAAGTTTCAATTATGCGCTTCTTTTCTCGTCCAGTTCTTTTATCTCATCAACTGCAGACTTCTTAAATTCCTGTATTATCTCTCTCCCCGCCTTAGACACCGATAAGCATCTTCGATAAAACTTATGAGCTCCACGCTGGCACACTCGATCAGGCATTTTCCATCCACAGCTTTCAACTTTTCCATAACCTTTTCAGCCAGTGCATCCCCACGCCCTCTCATCGTCTGAGCAGCAAACGCCACGGACTCATCGATGAACGCAGCGTACTTTGCACCATCAATATTGCTTTGTACCGGCACGCCTTCGCCACTGTCAAGCCGGATCACTTTTGGCTCATACACAGCCCTCACCTTTCTCAGTGCCTCTGCCGGCTCCATGCTCTGGAGATATAATTTAATAGCACCGGCCGCCACAATCTCATCAGCTGTTGCACCATATTTTTCTGCCAGCATCCCAGCTACATCTTTCATTCCAAACACTCCTCGCTATGTGTATTTTCTGTCGTATGTGTATTTCTCGCCACCCACAACATATAACAGGATTCTGCACATAGCAATCCTTACGGGTAAAAAAGGCCAGACAAAAAAGGCAAAATAGCAGCACAATAAAACATTAAACAAAAAAAGCCCTGCCTGATGCAGCCACAAAAGCCACACCCGGCAGGGTCCTGTCTCCTTCCATCACACCGCTTCTTCCCTCTCGCGCTTCGCTGCAGTTGTCAGGTATCTGCGGTACTGAATGCTGAATCCGTACACCTTATAAGGAGCGTCCACATAGACCACATTGCCGTCCATGTCACTCCGCTTATAGCCCATGAAGCTGTCGAGCGTTCTGCGGTTGCCCTTTGAGGTCAGTGTCACACCGAAGTTTGTCTTATAGGTTGCCACATCCCCCTGCAGTACCCCGCTCTCAACAAAAGCACAGTAGATGCCTTTTTCAAAGTGGAGCATATCTGGTGCTTCTGCGATCCGCTCAGGAGTAAGCTTGAGCTTGCCCTTGGTCACGGCAGACACCCGGCCTTCGATGGGCTTGCCGTCTACATCTCTCAGAAGACTTCCCTGTACATCCAGACCGTTGACTCTTAACAGCATTCCGCTTGCATTGGTATCCGGCAGTTCTTTCAGGCAGGCAAGGAAGTATTCAAAGTTCTTTTTCATGATCGCCAGCACACCCTGTTCCTCCTCGATCGTCTGCCGTTCCTGTTGGAGTGTTTTCAGCCGTTCCTGCAGGTCGTTCACAAGTTCTGTATAAATCTGGGCTTCCGAGCCTTCCTCCGTTTCCGTCCCATAGAAGCTCACTCCGATGCTTCCTGGTGTCAGTCCGCTTCGGATGTCCAGGTCGATGTCGTCAATGGTCACTTCCCCGTTGGAAAGGGCTTCATTCAGTTCCACGTTCTGTTCCAGTGCAGCTTCCCGAAGCGCCGCCACCTGATGGCTGATGGCATCCTGCAGGCGTTCTTCCATCTCCTTGATCTGATTCTCCACCGTTGCCATCCTCTGCACCGAGATGCTGTTGTTATTCGCCAGCCGGACAGCCTGCTCATAGGCGTTATCAAACATCGTCACGATCATGGAGGCATCACCGTGCTGTTCAAAGTCACGCTTCATGCTGTAGAGCAGTTCCATGAAACTCTGCTCCAGCGCACACTCATGGTAGCGTTCTGAGGGGCAGCGCTTGTTTGCCGCTTCCTTTTCCTCATCCGACATGCAGCCTTTCTTACTCCGGCAATACGCTTTCTGGTCAGGAGAACCGGTCTTCGGCGGCTCACCGTCCCGCTCCCCGACCTTACGCTTGCACCGCCAAACGGGATACGAATAGGTGTATTTTTCCAAATACTCTCCGGTATCCTCACCAGTCGCCTTAAGACTCCGCTCATCGCTGTAACCATTTGCCACACCCGTGTAGGTTGTACGGAAGAATCCTTCCCCGCAGGGTTTTCCGGCATCCGGCCCATTCTCCAGGATCGCACCACAGCGCAGGTTTCCAAACGGAGAACCCTTAATGCTCTTTACCTTTTTCTTGCCGGGGCCTTTCGTCATATCTGCCCTCGGCTTCTCGAACAGCATGGTCTGCACTTTATCCCAAGTCACGCGGTCGATGATGCCCACATGATGGTTCTTCACATAGTACCGGGGTGCTTCGCCCTTGTTGATGCTGGAACGGTGGGTAAGGAAGTCTTTGGTAATGGTCTTCTGCATCTCGATGTCGCCCACATACTTCTCATTCCGCAGGACGATCAGGATCGAGCTGGCACTCCACTTCTTCCCGTTGACCGTGAATTTTTCCATCTGGTTCAGCTCCTGTGCGATCTTATTCGCCGTCTGACCTTTCACGAAGCGGTCAAAAATGTACCGGATGATCTCTGCCTGCTCCGGCACGATGACCCACTGCTTATTTGCCCCAAGCTCATACCCCAGCATCCGTTTCAGATTGATATGCGGGACACCAGACTGGAACTTCTTCTGAATGCTCCAGCGGATGTTATCGGAAATGGAACGGCTCTCATCCTGTGCCAGTGCAGAAAGGATCGTCAGGATCAGCTCACCTTTGGCATCCAGCGTGTCGATATTCTCTTTCTCGAAATAGATACCCACGGGCGGCTTCAGCTGCCGAAGCTCACGGGTACAGGTCAGGGAGTCGATGGTGTTTCGTGCAAATCGGGAAATGGACTTCGTAACAATATAGTCCAGCTTGCCATCCATCGCATCCTTTATCATGCGGTTGAACTCTTCACGATGCTCTCGGTTGGTACCAGACTTTGCTTCATCTGCATAGATGCCTGCAAAAATCCAGCCGGGTTTCCGAGTAATGAGGTCTTTGTAGAATGCTTTCTGTGTTGTGTAGGAAGTCTGCTGGCTCTCATCGCCGGTGGAAACACGGCAGTAAGCCGCCACACGGATGTTGGTTTGGCTTTTCAGCTGCCCGCCGTTCTGTACCGAGCGCACACTGGCGGGGATCACATCCACTTTTTGTCTTGTCATAATCTGCTCCTTTCTTCCAGCCTTGCTACTGGTCTTATCTTACATACCTCTTCCGCTGGTTGCCGTCGCGCATCGTATGCCCGTCATAATAGCTTGCGGTATTGCGGTAATCTTCGATATTGGAATCCATCTCTACCTCGGTCTTGGTGTCATCGAACCAGTGGACCGTAAACTTCAGCGGTGAATGGATCGTGATGGAGAGGAGGAATGCCTTGCAGTGTTCTTCGGTCACTTCATTCAGAAAGGCCACCGTACCATCCCGCCCCGCCGGGAGGTTCTTCATCCACTCGATTGCCTTTTCCCTTCGTTCATAGTCGCCCTCCAGTTCTTCCCAGTAGTCTTCCATATAGTCGAGCTGTTCGGTCAGTTTCTGCTCAGTGTCCGTGTCCTTCTGAATATCACACTCCAGTTTCTCAATGAGCTTTTTCTTCTCCTCAATAGAAGCAGGGTCGATCATCTCGTCACCGAGAAGTTCCAGACGGGTCTGCATCACATCCACCTGACTTTTCAGGAGCCGGATCTTCTTACTGGTGCTTTCCACACTGGTGTGTGCGGCCGCTATCTGCTTTTTATAAAAAGCACGGTCGCGTTCCATAAAATCCAGCTTCTGAATGCTCTCCAGCCGTGCAAGCATCTGGCTTACAAAAGAATCTGCTTCCGGGGTGAAGTTGTCATACTGCTCTTTGAACCGGCCGCTCATGATGTCTGCCACAGCCACGTTGTCATGGATGGGCTTAAGCGTCAGCCGGAACCGCTCCAGAACTGCTTTACGGAAGGCTCGGACAACCTGTTCCTCGTATACTTTTTCTGCATGGCAGATACGTTTTCCTGTCGTCCGGCTGCTCGTCGGGCACCGCCAGATGGGATAGTTCCCATTTCCGTTTGTCACATGGAAAAAGCGGCCGCACTCCCCGCAGATTAGTCTTTGGGAAAACGCTCTCGGCTTCTTGCAGGATCTTGTCCTGTTATATAAATCGCTGTTTACTTTTACAACTTCCTGTGCCTTTTCAAACAGGTCCTCGTCAACGATTGCCGGATGATGGTTCCGGACAAAATACTGAGGAACTTCGCCTTTGTTGTCCCGGACTTCATGTGTCAGGTAATCCGGTGTGAACTTCTTCTGGATAAGGACTGCACCCATGTACCGCTCGGCGCGGACAATCCGCGTGATATTCCCGCCTGTCCATCCATCCAGCAGATCACTGTTTAACTGCCCTTTCTTGGATTTTTTCTTTCTTACTCTCACTGCGTCGGTGACAGGAGCCGGAATCCTGTCCATGTTCAGTCCCCTTGCAATCTCCGTATAGGCTTTCCCTTCCACAACTTCATGGAAAATGCGCCGGACGACCCTGGCTTCTTCCTCAACGATCTCAATATCTTTATACTCATATCCGCTCTCGGAGGTAACCATCTTCCCATTGTAGCGGTATCCGTACATGATCTTGTTTGGAACATCCCCCTTCGGAAAGCGCATCTTCTGCCCCAGCCGGATGTTACTGGAAATGCTGCGGCTTTCTTCCTGTGCAATGGCTGCCAGTGTCGTAAGGATGAAGTCGCTGGTCGGGTCTGCCGTATCCAGATTTTCTTTCTCGAACAGAATCGTTACCCCGCAGTCATGCAGGACATCCAGTGCACTCATAAAGTCAGCCGTGTTTCGGGCAAATCGTGATATGGACTTGCACACAATGCGGTCGATCTTCCCGTCCTTACAATGACGCATCAGTCGGCGGAATCCGGTTCTCTTTTCCTTGGAAGTGCCGGAGATGCCGTAATCGGAGTACACACCGACTGCATTCCATGCCGGATTATTTTCAATCAGCTGGTTAAAGTATTTTTCCTGCGTTTCATAGGAGTTCTCCTGGTCGCTCATGTCCGTAGAAACGCGGATGTAAGCTGCCACATTAAGGGTTCCGGCTTTCTTTTTGGTAGCCCGGAAGGTCGCCGTCGAAACGAACTTGTTATCCTGCGGTTCTTCCGGTGTGAAGAGCTTCATAAACTCATTCTCCATACTGCTCTGCAGCCGTTCTGCAATGTCCGGCTCTGCCATGACCTTTTTGGCATCCAGAGCTTTCTGGATAAGAGCTGTGATACCGGCGTCCACGATGTCTTTTGATTTTTGGGGTGTCTGTTTTTTATCTGATGCGTTTTTTGGTTTTTGTTGAGTAGACCTGCCTTGGTGCGTATCAGCCAGTGGTAAAAAAGAAGCTGTGGCAGCATCCGTACTTTGACGAACATCTGCCACAGCTTCCACAGGTTTCTTTTTTCCAAGAGCGGCTTCCAGTAAAGCCGAGACATCCACAGCAGATGCATTTACTCTCTTCTGCTGTTTCTGCTGTACTGTATTCTTCACAGTCTTTTTCTGCAGATTTGCAAGGAAATCCGTACCAGTACTCATAGTTTTCGCTCCTTTCCTGCCCGTTTTCTTCTCTTTGGGCAGTCACATATTCCCTCTGTTTCGTGATATTATCAAGTAATTTCGGCGCAGAAAGACGGAGAATAATCTGGGAGATTATTGTCTTATCTGCACGATTTTTATTTTTATTTTGTTTCTTTTTCCAGTTGCGATTTTTCCGATTCCGCATATACTATTACTGAGCGTGATAGTTCACACGCCACAAATTATTCCAGAGTACTTGTGTTCTGGTTATTTTGTGTTATAATGAACTTAGAGGATAGCGGCATTGACCAGCTATCGTGGCGTTGAAGCAGTGGACTGGTTCGGTTTCAGCCGATTGTGGAGCCTGCCCGTGGGTTATGCGACAACCACAAGCCGAATAGATTCTTTGAATCGAACAAAAACGCTTAATGAGAGCCTTGCTACGGCAGGGCTCTTATTTTTTGGCAAAGGAGATGATGGCATGAGTACCGATATACTATATGAAGCGGCATTAACGTGGAAAGAACTAATGCAGTTCAATTACGTTTTTACATATGGCTACAAAAAGCAGCTTCATACCATCACTCTCGCTTTCCCACCTGAGCGATTTCCGCATCTTGCAGGTTTTCAATATTTGACTGATGTCAGTCTGCCACGATTCAACCGGTCAAAAACGCTTGACATGATCCTGCGTAAAAAAATCATGCTTTCTCAGATCGAAAAAGGCTCTCAATATCAGGAAAGTGTAAAGCCCCGCCTGGAAGCATTGGTTCGCTTAAAGCAAACAATTGAACAGGACTTTATCCTCCATTCCTACATGCCGCGTTTTTATTCCTTCAGCACCCAAATACAAGCTGATTACCTGATTTCTAAAGCTACACCGCCAATTGATTTTATCTTTATCATCCGATCAACTTCATCAGGTGACATTTCCGTTTGTGATTTTGTTTGCTGCTCTGCTTTTACACAAACAGACCGAGATTACCGTGAGAACCAGCGCCCACGAACAATCCTGAAAAAAGAACGGATTTGCGTTTCAACATCTGAAACTGTTATCTTATATGATCGGCTAACCGGACAGGAATAGCCCATTTTGAAAGGCACAGCCCACACCTGGTTCTGTGTCTTTTTTCATATTCTTTAACATTCAGCTAATTCACCTCGCAATAATGTTTATGTACGCCCCGCCCTGTAAGGACGGGGACTGTTTTTAGATACGGGATGCAAAGTCAAGTGCGATCCAGCCTGCACCGGATTTCAGCTTGCCCCAGCCCTTTGCAGAACCAGCACCGGCAGCTTCTGCCACGATGGTAAACACGCCCTTTCCGGTGTAATAACCGGTCTTACCGTAATTCGTGCCCGGTCCCTTGCGGATGTTGAGGTCTTTAATGGATACACGCACAGTGTACGGGACTGAAGACTTCGGTTCCGGGTAGACGGCCTTACCCGCCGGGTCAAAAACATAATAGCCCGGATTCTTATCTGCACACTGTTTTGCATAGGTGAGGTCGTGGAACGCACCTTTCTGGGAAGCGGCATTCTGCCAGCTCTTACGGACACGGTACCAGCCGGAAATGGTGGTGCTTCCAGCAGCCGCATTGTACTGCGTCAGGTTCCAACGCTCGATGATATTGCAGAGATCCTGCACATAGGTGTGACTGGTAGCATAGCCACCATCCTTGATGATCTGTGCCGCTTTCTTGTAATCAGTGCAGCCTGCCAGACCCTCGTAGCGTTTCCTGCTGTCGTTCATCGCACCGAGCAGATATGCCGCATGGTCGGCAATGGAGTCTTCCACACAAGCGTACTTGCGAAAGTCAGCGGTAATCGTGACCATCGAACCGTCATCGTTCTGCTCCTGCGTTTTCTTGGTATAGACGGACTTGCCATCCCAACTGCTGCCGCTCCAGCTGTTCCCGGAAAGCGAAGTCTTCATGCCGAAGCAGTTATTGGCATTCTGTGCCAGCTCAGATTTGCCGTAGCCGGATTCCAGAATGAACTGTGCCATCGACACGCAGGCAAGGATGCCCGTGGTTTTCTGGTTCGCAGTAAACAGCGGACCGATCTTTGCCACGGCTTCTGCTTCCGAGAGATTCTTGAGCGAAGAAGCCTGCATGCCGGATGAGGATGAACCGCCCAGTGCTACAGTTACCCTTGCGGCCAGATCACCCAGGCGGGCATACAGCCAGTTTCCAGGGCAGCTTTTGTTGGCAAACCAGCGGTGAACGGTCAGCACCATTTCATCTGCCGCCGGAACATAGTTGAGTGTCTTATTTTTATCACCCAGCCACAGGAGCTTCTTCTTCCCGTTACGCTTGCAGATATCGATGCAGAGCTTGACCAGAGAGTCATATACGGCACTGTTCATGGCATACGGCTCATTCATGTCGCTGGCGCACTCGATGGTGACAGCCCTCTGGTCATTGGCATTGCTGGACGAACACCAGCTGCGGTTCTTTTCCTCGACACAAAGTGACACCCGCCCATCCGTACCGATGCCGTAGTTGCAGCTTGCCTGACGGCTCGTGCTGGTAAAGCAGCCGCAGATGCTCTCCGCAGAAAGCTGACCGACCACACAATGCGGTGTGATGCGGTCGATACTGTGTGTCCTCTGCCCGGAATGGTTCGGGGAGAGCTTGGTGTAAACAACGAGTGGACTATTGGTATATCCCATAATGATTTCCTCCTGCTAAAAAGTTGAGGCCCAGATCACTCTGAACCTCGTGCTGTGGTTATTCTGTTGTTACGGGATCAGCAGTTTCATGCCGACCCGGATGGCGTTGGAAGTCAGCCCATTCAGCACACGGATATCTGCACAGCGGCTGCCGCTTCCCAGTTCCTTATCTGCGATCTTCCAGAGATTATCACCGGGAACAACGGTATAGATCCTGCCTGCTGTGAACGCATAGGTATCCGCACTGTTCAGGACATATGCCACACCGTCCTCTGCCTCGGCACACTTGATCTTCAGCCAGCCATCACAGAACTGCACCACTTCCACAAGGGCATTCTTCTTATAGACCGCTACGACCTCCGCTTCCAGACTCGGCTTTTTGCGGATGTTCATGAGGGTCTTGAGCTTGCCGTAGGCAATGGTCGCCGGAAGCTCCTCCGCAGTCGGGAACTCATTCTCATCCACAGCGGACTCCTCATTCTTATCAACTTCATCCTCTGCTTCCTTTTCCGCCGGGGTATCTTCCACAGGGGTTGTGGTTTCCGGCTTATCTTCCGGGATATCGTCCACGACTGCTTTCTCCTCACTCTCATCTGCGCCGGTATCCGGGACAGCCTCTTCCGGATAGATCACGTTGCCGTCATTGTCGAACACTCGGCTGCCGGGGTTCTCATCGCACTTGGCTTTTGCATTCGCCAGCAGACGGTACGCGCCAAACTGGGATGCCTCATCTTCCCAGACTTCTCGCACACGGTAATAACCGGTCGTCAGTTTTGCGGGATACTCTTTCTTACTCATGGTTCATTCCTCCTAAAATTTGAGGGAGAGGCTGTTACACCTCTCCCCATTGATCAATCGTCCTTATTCTCTTTTTCTGCCTTCAGCTGTGCCAGCATCTCCTTGAGCTTCTCCGGCACCGGAAGACCGATAACGGCTGCGTTTTCGAGGCAGCTCAGGCCTTCATTCGCCAAATAAAAGAACACCACTGCTGTACGGATGGCGGCTCCATTCTGGAGGATCTGTGTGTCAATGATGTTGGCAATGCCGACCAGTACGAAGATGCACACCTTCTTGGCGATGCCCTTAAAGCCAACTTCAGAAGAAAGCTCATGCTTGATGGCTGCCGCCAGCACCCCGGTGAAGTAGTCACAGACCACGAACACCACCAGTGCATACAAAAAGCCGTCAAACCCGCCAAAGAACCAGCCCAGGAAACCACCCAGACCTGCGAACATCCATTCAATCTTGTCGATCACATTCTGCATAATCTTGTCCTTTCCTGCCCAATCCGGGCATAAAAATAGACGGTCAATGCCGCCTTGTGTATACTCCTTCTATAATGAACACCGTTTCACAGGCATTTGGGAGGTATGTCTGTCAGGGACGGTGGAAATTTAATAGAATTTATTGTCCAATCCAATAAACTCAATCTCACGGAACTCATTCGGATTCTTCTTCATGATCCAATCAATATAGGTAGAAATAATCATGGCACAGATAAAGTACCCGACTGCATTGTAATGACCGCCACGTTTCTGCTGATAGAAAAAGCCGGAATTATACAAAGCTGTTCCATAGGTATACAGATCAACCAGATAGACGCTCTTAAATATTCCTGCAATCTCCCGAACTGCCGAATTGTAGCCAGCATTTTCTACAGATTTTAATGGATCAGTCAGAATAAAAATTTTAGCTTTCGGCTGCATTTCCTGAATCTTCTGAATGATCTTTCCGTAATTGCCATAATAGGTGTCTGGATTCTGTGTGTAGTCGCTGAGATTGATATCTTCCACCGTACCAATCTTGTACTTTCGATTGTTTTCATTCTGTCCAAGACCGATAATATAGGCCTCGCACTTATGATTTCCATCAAAGCATTCCGTTGCAAGCGAACTGGAAAGGAACGTATCACAACGCAGTCCACCCTTAGACCAGTTGTAATAGGTATTCCCGGTCATTCTGGCAAGATACTGTCCCCAGGAATATTCAAACAAATCCTTCCCTCCTGTGGTGCCATCGGCTTTTTTGTATACTGCTTCTCCGCTTGCAAGGCTGTCACCAATGCAGCCCACATGGCGAAATACAGTCATTAAACCAGCATCATTTCGAATCCGTTCCAGAGGATTATCTGAGAGATTCAAGCCTAACAGATCATTGATTCCTGCTGTCAGTCTTTTTTGGATATCTTTTTCCAATTTGTCTTTTGTGATTGCTTCATCAGCAATTTTCTGCGTAGTAATCGCAGCGTCCTGTACCTTTCCGGTAGATACGACCGTATCCATAAACCAAATCTTGGCAAAATCTTTCAAATTTTCTTTATACATGGTCAGGCGGATATACGCAGTACCCTTGGGACAGATAAAATCCGTGTAGCTTAAAATACCACCCTTTTCCTGATTGTACTTCAATCCTGAAATATACTTTTTGTCCTGATCATAAAAAGCAAGACCTGAAACATCATTGGAAGCTGTACTCATACTTGCGCGTAAAAGGCATTTACTTCCACCATACGGGAACGGCAGATAGTCCTCTGTTGCAAAATAGGTGTTTGTTCCCGGCGTATAAGTCCGCAAATCACCCTTCGCACGTGCAATATACAAATCCGGTGTCAAAACAATCTCCAGCGGGATTTCCAAAAAGGCAGCATTTTTCACCTGCACAGCGTTGTCACACAGTTTCTCTGATGTTATCGCTTCATCCGCGAGATTATCCGTTTCAACACTTTTTTCTGCCAATTTTTCATGTGTTACCGCACGATCCACCAGATGCCCCACTGAGATTCTATAATCATCCAACCAGATACCCACGCCATTGAGATTGTCCTGCCCCATACAGCTCATGCGCATATAAGCAGTTCCATCTGGACAGAAAATTCTGCGAAATGCCAGTTTTTTAGTTTCCCGATTGTAATCGCTTCCACTGATAAATTTCTTATTTGCATCATAAAATGCAATACCCGATTTATCGCTTTCAACTGTGGACATGGCAGAATATACCTGAAGCCAGCAGCCTCCATATGGAAACGGAATATAATCCAACGTGGCAAAATAAACATTTGAGCCCTGCGAGAAATTATCTAGCCCGCCATATTTTCTCGAAATATACTTATCTGCAGTCCAAACCAGTTCTGGAGTAATGTCCAAGAACGACAGGCGGCTTCCATTTACTGCACCTTTCAAAATACCCTTGCCACTTCCAATTGCTCGAATATGGGAACCGACAGAACCGTATTTCGTTCCCTCATCATCTACTCTTGCATCCACAACCTCTGCTGCATAGTCCTTATCCTTGTCAGTCGAAGCAGACACATTAGCATCCAGTCGCTTGTCCAGCGTATCCATACGGCTGTTCAGCTCTGCCTTGTTGCTATTAGTAAGGCTTTCAGCAGAATTCACCCGACTGTTCATGTTGGATTCTGCGGTATCCACATACTGGGTGAGACGTGCTTCTGTATCTTCCATTTCCTTGACAGCATCTGCGATCTGCGCACTATAAAGACTGTATTGCATCCAGTAAATTTCATCCGAGATTGCAGTACCGACCGGCACAGGTCTTCTGCTGATATAGCTCTCACCGGATGCCTTATCCAGAACGATACTGAGTTCTTCGTATTCCTTATTGATATCCCATACACCATCGTGTTTCGGAACAATTCTTCTTCCAATAAATTTAGACATAGGATTCTCCCTTCTGCCGGACAATTCCGGCTACAACTACTATCGGTTCATACAGCAGATTGGGAGGCCCTGTCTTGGGAAAATCAAAGGTTACATAGTACCCCCCCCCGAATTTTCTGACGATTCATCATATTGTTTCCTTTCCCGGCATAATGCCGTTTTATTTGCTGTCCTCCGTCAGCCACGCCCGGATCTGGCAGTAATAGCCGTCTGCCCATGCCTGATAGCCTCTTCCGGACGGGTGGATGCTGTTGGTCAGCGTCCGGCTGGTTTCCGTGAATCGGTTCGTCACCGGCTTATCCGAATACGGGAATGCAAGGCGGCGGTCCGTGCGAAGTCCGTGAGCAAAACAGGTCACGTTCTTATGGTACTTGCCAGCATCAAATGCCTTGATCAGTGCAAGGTTCAGCGTGTTGATGCTCATATGGAAGATACCCATGCTGGAACCGCACTGATAAGAATAATCCGAACCGGGTCCGCAAAGGCCGATACCGATCTTGCAGTTCGGGAAGCCCGTCTCCTTATCCAGCAGAGCATCAATAAACTGCTTTGCCTGATCCACGAACTTCTGCACCTCAGCTTCCGTGCGGTACAGTGTACTGCCCTGCGACACATCATTGGTGCCAAGCGCAATCAGGAAGTAGTCGATACCCTCATAGCCGTTGGTCTCGCAGTATTTCTGGAAATCCAGACGGCCTTTGATCTTGTCCCAGAACGCATTCGTTTTGCCGGCGTAATCCGTGTCTGCCAGATACCGGGCAAATGTCCAGCTGCCACGTCCTTCGTGTTTACCGCCTTCCGGTCCTCTCGTTCCCAGCGGATGGATCACGCAGTCATTATCCTCTGCCAGCAGACGGTACACTTCCGTTGCCACAGAACCATTGTCCACGAGAGAGTCTCCACAGATGCAGATATTCTTCGTGAGCTTGTCCTTCAGCTTATGGTGGACCCTAACCTGGACAGGTTTGGATGATACCGTATGGCAGTCCTCTTCATCCAGACGGCGGACGGTCAATGCGAAATCCGTACTGTCCTTCGTCGGCGTATAGTTCATGCAGTACTCGTTCCGGGTCAGGCTCGGTGCGTTCGTACCTCTGGCAAACACATACAGGTTTTCCTTGCCATCGTGGCGGGAAAGACAGTCAAAGAAGATGGAAAGCTGGCGCCCTTCCATGCAGTCCCAGTGGGACGGGGTCACGATGTCATCCTCTACAGCCGGGGTAATGGCTTTCTGCACATAATCCGTGATACGCTTCGGAATGAAAGATGCCGCGTTATCTGCAAACAGATCGCCCGCTTTGTATTCCTTGCCGTTCACAATGAACTTCACATCCGGGTGGATATGCGGATTATACAGCTTGCTCTGATACCAGGATGCAATATAGAAACCATTCGTTCCCAGTTTGCGGAACAAGCTGGTGTCATACAGGTTGATGGTTTTCGTACCAGCGTCATAAGCGAGGATGCGCATCGGCATGCCATGATCAGACAGAGGCGTGTTAAACGCCATCTCTACCGGATCGCCTGCAGTGATCCACTCATAGTGGAACGTATCCGGAACACCCAGACACTTGGTGCTGACCTGGATCGTACCGGCATTCTGGTCAATGGTAATACCACCGCTTGCCAGATACATATGGCGGGAATCCTTACCGGCGAGATCCGTGCGGAGCTGCTGGAATCGGCTCTCATACTTCTTTTCGATATAAGAATCACGCCGCTCTTCATCGAACAGCTCACCAGCCTTATAAGTCGTCCCATCCAGCACAATGCTGAAAGAGGGACCCATGTGTGGATACCAGAAATACTTTTCATACCAGGCAGCGATATAGTAGCCGTTTACTCCCAATGCACGGAACTGCGCAGTATTGTAAAG
>OJLA01001025.1_pt1 | contig 20436 bp, 21 predicted proteins | sample 1596611 | NCBI WGS metagenome assembly OJLA01 (sample SAMEA4350168, study PRJEB24818) | metagenome | biome: human; feature: gut; material: faeces | place: Denmark | collected 2013-09
CGCGGTTGTCGCTTGTGCATGGCTCTTCCGACATCCGTGTAGGAAATATGAATTCCTTGCACTGCAGTGTCTCGGCAAGGTTTTTCTTTGCTTGTCGGCGATACTCTATCTGGATGAGTGCCATGTGGAGACAGGGTATCTTGCCTGCGAATTTCAGCCGTAGTTTAATCGGGTCGTCATCAATGTGCGCGTTGACCCAGTCGAGCAGATCGGTGTGAGCGGAGTCTGTCATCTTTCGGTGTCTGATAAAAGAAGAGGATGCGTCAAGCGGCTCGACGCATCCTCGATATTAGCTGGTATGGTTTATGGTTTATGGTTTAGAATAATCCTTAACCTTCTAACCTATTAACCCTTTAACCTGTTAACCTTCAACTTTCGCTTGCGAAAGTTGAATTAGTCCTGTACGGCTGCTACTCCGGGGAGTATCTTGCCTTCGATAGCCTCAAGAAGAGCGCCACCGCCGGTAGATACGTAAGATACCTGGTCGGCAAGACCGAACTTGTTGACACAAGCTACAGAGTCACCACCGCCTACGAGTGAGAATGCTCCGTTGTCGGTAGCTTCTACGATAGCCTCGGCGATTGCACGTGAGCCTGCGGTGAAGTTGTCAAATTCAAATACACCGGCAGGACCGTTCCAAAGGATAGTCTTTGACGGACGGATTGCATCGGCAAATGCCTTGCGAGTCTCGGGGCCCGCATCAAGTCCTTCCCAGCCGTCGGGTATGTCATTTGACGGGCATACCATGGTCTTGGCGTCGTTGCTGAATGAATCGGCAGCCACGCAGTCGGTTCCGAGGATGAGGTTAACACCTTTTTCTTTTGCTTTCTTGATTATGTCAAGTGCGAGGTCAAGCTTGTCGTCTTCCACGATAGAGTTACCGATCTTGCCCCCCTGTGCCTTTGCAAATGTATAGGTCATACCGCCGCAAAGGATGAGGTTGTCCACCTTGTCCATAAGGTTCTCGATGATACCGATTTTGGTAGATACTTTCGAGCCGCCCATGATAGCGGTGAAGGGGCGCTTGATATCCTTGAGGATGTTGTCGACAGCCTGTACTTCCTTCTCCATAAGATAGCCGAGCATCTTGTTGTCGGGAGTGAAGTAGTCGGCGATGACAGCAGTGGAGGCATGCTTGCGGTGAGCGGTTCCGAAAGCGTCGTTTACATATACGTCAGCATAGCTTGCGAGTTTCTTTGCAAATTCTTTCTGGCGCTCTTTCATTTCTTTCTTGGCTGCATCGTAAGCGGGGTCTTCCTTGTCGATGCCTACAGGCTTGCCCTCTTCCTCGGGATAGAAACGGAGGTTTTCGAGGAGAAGCACTTCACCGGGCTTGAGGTTGGCGGCTGCTTCTTCTGCGTTTGCGCAGTCAGGAGCAAATTTAACGTCACGACCGAGTGCCTTTGCCACGTCATCTTTAATCTGAGCGAGAGAGAATTTAGGATTAACCTTGCCTTTGGGCTTGCCCATGTGTGACATGATGATAAGGCTTCCGCCATCTTCAAGGATTTTTTTGAGGGTGGGGAGGGCACCGCGGATACGGGTGTCATCGGTAATCTTGCCATTTTCATCCAGAGGTACATTGAAGTCTACTCTGACTATTGCCTTCTTGCCGGCAAAATTGTAATTGTCAATCTTTTGCATTTTGGTTAATATATTAAGAGTCAATAATGTCTGATCACTCTGTTTGTAAGCCACAAATTTAATATAAAATTATGAATTATCCGCGTTTACCGGTGTGAATAATGTAGTGGCAATACGCTAAAATTACTTAACCGGGCAGATGTCGGCTGTAGTTTTTTGTCGGGATAATTTTACCGCTTGTCCATCTTATTGTGCATGATAATCTTGAAAACCTGCATATCGGGCACGGCTGTCATTGGAAGCCGTTTTATTTAGTCGATTTTTACTTGTACCTTTGTATTGCAAAGCAATGAGATAACGACATATTAATCTATACTATGTAATGGCAGTCATTTGTGTGGAGAATGGCTGCCATTGCACACGATAATCGATCACAAGACTATATTCCCCGGCAATGTCACGCTTATCGGCGATGTTATTGCCGGGGATTTGTCGGTGCCGGTTGAGGCACTAAAGATTGCAGCAGCGGTTGATGAGCTTGCGGCGGAACATTCTTCCTACCTTTACATCGTCAATTTTGTCAAACGGCGGATAGAACCGGCATAGCCCGTCTTTTACCTCCAGCAGATAATTGATGTTGATGATGTGTCGCTTGCTTACCTGGACGAAGCTGTCGTTGATGCCGAGTATGGCGTCTTTAGATACGGTGCGTTTCAGCGGCATCGGCTTGTAGGATGTCGTGGCGATAGCCATCCAGCATCGGTTTTCGGGTGAATATTTAAATGTGCAGATGTCTTGTATCGGCACTATGCGGAAATCTTCCGTGTTGGTGTAGAATATGAATTTGTCGCTGGATGATTTTGCCCTTCTCGCGGGGAAGCGGTCAAGTCCGTTGCCCATATACTCGTTAAAGCGCGCCATGACTATCTCAAGCTCTTTGTCGTCGATAGGTTTAAGGAGGCAGTCGCAGGCATGATTGCGGAATGCGGGCAGAATGTAGTCGTTATGTGCCGTGTAGATTACCACGTATGACGGAATCTCCGGCATCTCGTTAAGTGTGTTGAGTATCTTGATTCCGGTGGTGTCGGGAAGCATCACGTCAAGAAAGAGTATGTCAGGTTTATGATGGATTATTGCTTCAAGTCCTTCTATGCCGTTGGAGGCTGTCGCTGCTACTGTGATTTCAGGGTAGTGTGCCAGTTTCTGTCTAAGGGCTTCAATAGCCACCGGTTCGTCATCAATGATAATTGCGTTCATATCTGTAAGTTGATAAAGATAATAGTAGATGTTTTTTTAATTGTCACGGTTATGCCTGTCTTTAAGCGTCACGGGAATGGTGAGTATCGCCTCGCATCCTTTGATATTTCCGTTGTCGTCGGTTATATTGGATATGAGAAATGATATCTTTTGTCTGTTTTCACGATTGAGTATTGCAATCGTGTTTCTTATCACTTTAAGACCGGTGCCTCCATCTGTTGCCTGACTGCGTCTTATGTCAAATCCTCTGCCGTTGTCAGTGACTCTGACCGTATAGAAATCATTGCTCGTTGTCACGTTTATTTCAAGCCGGTTATCATCGTTTTTCTCTGAAAATCCATGTTTTATGGCGTTTTCCACAAGTGTCTGGATGAATGTTGAGGGTATAAGGTGACGGTCAAGATAGGAGTTGTCGGGAAGCTGTTCGGTTACAGTCAGTTGCATGTTGAATTTTATCACCTCGATATAAGAGTTGACAAAATCCATTTCTTCTTTCAAGGTCACATACAGATGTCCCGACATTTTGATATTCTCTCGTATCAGGCGAATGAGTGAAATCAGCTCGCCGCTGTCACGCGTGTCTGTTTTAGCGACCGTATGATTCAATACGTTAAATATGAAGTGAGGCGATATAAGATTTCTTATGCTCGACAGTTTGATGTTCATCAGCTGCATGTCGGCTTGCAGTCGCCGTTTCCTTAAAAGGGTGATGATGTAAAGCGACATTATGGTGAGCAGCCCTATCGTGAGGATACTTGCATATATCATCCATCGTGCCTGCTTGATGACCACATCTTTTTCTTTCATGGCGATGGCGTGGTGCAGCGCGAGCGTATCCTGTGAGTAACGCATCATGATGTCGGAGGTGCGCATGTGAGTTATGTTGTGTTGCAGCGATTCATTGTGCGCCTCCTGCGCTTTGAGGGCATCAAATGCCTTTTTGTAGTCGCCTCGCTTCTCATAATATTCGGTAAGATAGCGGTGACGTATGTTGACAAGGTTAAAGTCAATCGGGGAGGTGATGTTTTCGTTGTCAATCACTTTTCTTGCCGTTTCTGTGTCATTGGCGAGAAGGGCAAGTCCTATCCGTATGGTGTTGGCGTAATATATGCCGGTGTCATTTCCGGTGGCTTTGAAATATGCTTCGGCTTTCTCCAGGTTTTCTATCGCTTTGCTACGCTCACGGAGATTCAGGTACACGTCGGCGAGATTGATGCGACACACCATCATGTCCATGCCGTCGTCAAGCCCGTTTTCCTCAAGCATTTCCTTGAGCCGGAGAAATATTTTCTCGGCTGCGGGATAATCCTTGGTGTAATACAGGAAATTGCCGTAATTGTTGAGAAAATATATCTGCATGTTTGGTGCAAGGTCATCGATATGTCCGTGCACTTTGTCGAAATTTGTCTTGGCACTTTCATAGTCACCGATGTTCTGGCATATTCTGGCAAGACCGGTAAGCAATGTCAACCGGTTGGTTTCCGGCAGACGGAGCGAATCGGAGAGAAACAGGGCACGGCGATACCACTGCGCCGCCATCGGCATGTCGCTCATGTCGATATAGATGTCGCCGATGTTGGCGCATATATCAGGCATACTGCTGTTGCTCTCGCTGTTTTGCAGTGCCTCGTAGGCTTTGCCATAAAAATCAAGGGTGACGCGGGGATTGAGCTGGTATTTGTGATAGCTGAATCCCATGATGTTATAAAACGATGCCTTCACATTATTTATATGGGGCGTAGGCTTCCGGCGTTCGAGGTATGATGCCATGCGTTCCCACTCCATGCTGTCGGGCGACATATTCCCGGTAGTTGCCTGGAGTCTCAGTTTTCGAAGATAGATTTCATAATACAGGTCGCTGTCACCCGCTTCCGAGAGACGGCGGTCAATCAGCTCTGCCGAATGCGCCGAACCGGCATGTATCAAGTCGTCGATTTCCTTCACGACGGGCGACACTGTGACTTCGGTGATTTTTTCACGTGAATTACATGCGGAAAACAGTGAGACACCTGCAAGTGAACATGACAGATATGCCATGATTATTTTCAGGTTACGTATAACCCGAACTAAAACATCGTGTCCCCCGAAAATCATAGATTTTATGTGGCTGTTCATTAGTGTCCACTAAAAAATCATAAGAGTTCTTTGAAATAATTGAAATTCAATCTGTTGCAAGAGATTTTAGGGTGCGACGATTTGAAATTAACTTTGCAGTCTGAATCAGGCTGTTATGATAAAAGACAAGTACGTTTTTGCTCAATTAGTGAAGTTCCTCGACAATGACAAGTTTCGTCATATCGTAGATAAGTATGATGGTGACAAGTATGTCAAGAGTTATACTTGTTGGAATCAATTACTTACGATGATGTTCGGGCAGCTTTCTAATCGTGAGAGCCTTCGGGATCTCATCGTCGCACTGGAAGCGCATGCAGGCAAGGTCTATCACCTGGGAATTGGAAAGTCTGTGACCCGGAGCAATCTTAGCAAGGCCAACGAGCAACGCGACTACCGCATCTTCGAGGAGTTCGCCTTCTTCATGATAGCGGAAGCACGCAAGCGGCGGATACAGAAAATCTTCGAGCTTGACGGTCATGTCTATGCCTTCGATTCAACTACCATCGACCTTTGCCTGTCGGTGTTCGAGTGGGCGAAGTTCCGCAAGCATAAGGGTGGCATCAAGATGCACACACTTTATGACGTGGAGGCTCAAGTTCCTGCTTTCGTGCATATTACCGAAGCAAAAGTTCACGATTCAAAGGCAATGCCGGAGATACCGTATGAGAACGGCGCCCATTATATCTTCGACCGTGGCTACAACGATTTCGGCAATCTCTATACCATCCACCGTATCGGTGCGTTCTTCGTCGTCAGGGCGAAAACCAATGTCAGGTTCAAGCCTGTGACTTGGAAACGGAGGCTTCCTGAGAACGTGGTTTCTGATGCAATTGGTTACTTCACGGTTTATAAAAGCGCGAAGGACTACCCGGAGAAATTGCGGAAGGTGGTATGCATCGACCCGGAAGACGGTACAAGATACATATTCCTGACCAACAATCTGACGGCATCTGCCGAGACAATAGCCGAACTGTACCGCAATCGGTGGAGCGTGGAGCTTTTCTTCAAATGGATCAAACAGCACCTGCGTATCAAGAAGTTCTGGGGAACGTCCGAGAATGCCGTCCGCATCCAAATCTATTGTGCCATAATTACTTATTGCCTTGTGGCGATAGTGCAGCACGACATGAAACTGGAGCGAAGCATCTACGAAGTCCTTCAGATTCTCGGAATCTCGCTGACAGACAAAACCAGTCTGCGAGACCTCTTCGACAAATCGAATTTCAAAAATATCAATGTTCTATCTGATTCAAGTGAACTGAATTTATTTAATTTTTAACCACGTCCATTTTTAGTGGACAGTAGTGTTTATTTATTATAAAGAAGATGGCTACCATAAACTTATGCAACAGATTTATGCTCTAACAATGAATAATCTAACCGCCTTTAGACAATTTAATAATGTGCAATTTCTTGATGTTGAGCGACTTTGATTTAATATGGAATTATCCGAATTTCTAAATACACGCAAACCGTACCCCTCACTGCCTGACGATTATAAAGAATCAGCAGAATGGGAGGAAAATCAATATTTTAATGCGTGGATAAAGAAATATCTTGACAGTGAGCATGAAGAAATTATAGAGCGACTGAAATATATCCGTTCATACGCACTGCAATTTCCTGAATTTGACGGTGAACAGTGGTGTCCGGCACAAGACGCTGAGAACTATTATGATAACAGAGAACAGCGAATAGATAACTGCGGATTATCAGAAGATGAATTTAACGAATTTGAGATACTGCAAGAATCTATCTCAGACTTAGGACTATCATCTAAAGCCACTTTCGATTTCATTGTCTTTATATGGCATGAGCTATCCAAGTGGCTCTATCGTGGTACTATTGAGAGAATGGAGGATAGAATCAACCGACTAATCGCACGGATAGATGAGCGACCCAATGACAGCATGGCACTTGATATAAAGATTGGCAGTAAGCATTTCAAGTTTGCCAATCAGAAATTTATCAAGTCTATCATCGCGTCTTTTATTAATTCTCGCCTTGAATCAGGCAATCAGGTTGAAACCATCTATCCCACAAAGCGTGAGATAGACTATATTCTTGTGCGTACCATATTGCAATTCCTCCCTATAAAGCATAAAAAACAGAAAAAAGGTACGTTCACACAAGTCGAAAGGAATTTAGGTCTATCTGTCTTGTGGCTGACGGGAGAACTCAACCATAAGAAAGGCGACGACCCTACGGAATATTGCACAAACTACAACAATGCTACTTTCGATAAACTTATGAGAGATTACAAAGATATGCCACTCCCTATAATCTCACCACTCTTTTAGAGTAAGAAAATCGCGAAAATTCTACGCTTACACAGCATTGACGGTTGATATAATTTTGCCACCGAAATCAGGAAAGCAGACCACACGTTGTGGCTGTCTTATCCCCTGAGACCCAACAGAATCATGGCAACAAAATCTTTCGCCAACGTAGAAATCATCGCAGTATCCAACAACGAAGTACGCAACGCCGCTTTCGCAAAAGGCATCAACCGGGACGTAAACCTCGCCAACGCCAAGAAAATCTGTGCCGACATCAAGGCACACGGCTACCGTCAGGCAGAACTTATCCAAGTTCTTCCGGCTGAAACCGCCATCGTTAACGGAGACATCACTCTCGTTGACATCAACAACAACACAATCACAGCAGAAAGCGCAAAGAACTACTATCTTGTTCTTGACGGTCAACATCGCATCTTCGCAACTTCTTCCTACAACAAGGAGAAAGATGTAACTCCAATCCAAGTTCCGGCAATAATCGTTAATCTTAACGATGGTGAAACCGTCGCAGAATACATTTCTGCCATCAACGTAACCAAAGCGGAGTGGAAACCGCTTGACTATGTAAGAGGTGCTGCTAACGTAATGCAAAAAGACCTTCTTCTTCGATACAAAGAACTCATTAAATGCGAAGACAATCCTGGTGGCTATTCTCTCAGTACGCTCAACATCATCTTTTGCGGTAACGCTAAAGCCATGAGTAAAACAGACCTCTCGCTTCTCTGTCAGGGCAAACAAACCAAAGGAGTCAAAAAAGCCAAATCTATCATTCCGGCATATAGCCTTGACCGTGGTAATCGGTTCATAAATCTCTGCATCCAAAAAGGTTTCACCAACAAGGATATCGCAAAACGATACCTCGCAGAGCAGTTTCAAGACTTCCGTCAAGAAGCTAATGACGATAGAGCTTTTGAGCTCTTTGAGGCAGTGACTCAGAACGACCGCAAAGCAATGTACAACGAGAAAGGCAACCTCATGGAAGATAAGGTAGATGCGCAATTTAAAATAATCAAAGGACGAATGGCGAAATAACATAGACCATAAACGAATAAAGGGCAGACCGAAATACATCGGCTTGCCCTTTGTCGTTTTATATAAACTCATATCCACCTTTGCGGATTCCTTCAGGTGTGCTGATTTTCACATATTTCATTCTTATACCGTACTCATTTTCTAATTGCTTGGCAACCCCATTCTTTCTAATGCCATACTTCGCATAGGTTTCAGTCATTGTTCGCTTTATATCTTCTGTTGACATTCTTTCTCCAACTACAAATACTTCCCTGAATCTTTGTTTAATGTCGTTTTCACGATAACACCGCTCCAATTCATTTTTCAGGTCTTTCTCCTTAAAGCCTAACGCCTTAATTCTATCGTAACCCAGTCTATCATAATACAGTTTCAAGTCCTCATATTGTCTTTCCATAATTTCATCAGCAAGATAATATGGATTGGTCTCTTTAAGTTGGCGAAGTTCACAATATCGCTTCATTCTGTCCGCAAATCCCTCTTTTACAAGAATACACTTTAATTGCTCCTTATAGTCCGACCTTTTTTCCTCGCCTTTAATTCCAAATCCGCTTTCCTCCAACTGCTTTTTCACTATAATACTGTCCTGATAGTTCGTGTGCTGAACATCATAGGCAAACAGTTCATTCAGATACGCCCAACGATTGACGGTAAAACTATCGGACTTCTCATCATATCGCACATAGCTTTCGCTATACTTCTTGATATTCTGCATTTCTATCGTTTCTTTAATTTCTCTTTTCCGACAAGAATCAGGAACACTATTTCTCCATTTTGCCAAGTCCTCAGATTCGGCTAACTTCTTATTGATAGCTCCTTTATAAATGTCGGCATTACTTTCACCAATATCCACATTATAAATGAATACAATAGTCTTTCTAAATGGATTGCAAGCCAATCTCTGCCGTCCGGCTATCTGGGCTAACTCAGTGGCAATGTCAATCGAAGTGTGGACTTTCTTATTGTCGCTTATTACGAATGTAGAAGCACACGTTGAATAGAAATCACACCCTGCAAATGCGGTAGAAGTACAGAATGTAAACATCTTGTGTGGTTCTCCCTCTAATGGGATAGACCCAATATCGAATCCTTCATCAATCTGTCTTACCAACTTTCGATTTTCCTCTGTGTCAGCCACAATAATATTGACATCTTCAGGTGGTAACTTTGTCTGCCGAACTATATTTGCGATATTGGTAACGCTATTCAAGAATATCACGCACTCTTTAGAAACAGCTTCTCCCTCTGATGGAAAGTTACCGTTCTGATAATTCCTGACAATCTTAATAGCATTATCTATTGGCTTGGCAGACACAACACGCTCTACAAATATTTTTTCAATTCTATTGCCCCAAACCAATTCTGTGTAAGGCACATCTTCGAATTGCTCCATTTTCTGAATATATTTATCTGCAATCGGCGTTGCCGATAGATAGGTAACATAGTCAAACTCATTCACGACATCTAACAATGTTATTGCCTTATCAGAACGGAATCCGCTATCAATAAGAAGATATTGGTACTCATCAACCACAACACGCCAATCTGTTTTATCTTCTATAAGTTTTGCTAATCGTGGCATGGAATCATACGTTACCATAATCTTAGGCGTTTCGGTCTTTTCTAAATACGCCATAATCTCATCATTCTTCACATCTCCATATACCCCTAACAATCCCTTGTGCTGACTGACTTTATTTTTTATAAGGTTGATACGAGGACTGCAAATAATAGTCTTGTGTTCATCTTCAATAGCAACAGAGGTAGCTCCACACCCCGTTACACCTTTGTTTAATATGCCTTTCGGCAATTCAAATCCGTTCCAATTAGTCAGGAACTCTACATTTTCCGGCACATATATTTCTGCCATAATCCAATAAAATTAAAATCAATATTAATCCATCTTCATACTCTGTCTGTTTCTCAACAGATTTTCCTATCTTATTAAGTGTGTCAGGACTGAAAATCAGACAGTCCAATAATCTCAAAATCTACTATTTTATTTAAGCAAATCAGGAACAAAAATCAGACACAGACCTGAAAATAAAACCGAAACGCAATTATTTCGGCTCTATTTCCATTTGCATGAGCGGATATATTGATTTTCAAGAATTTATTGGGTCAGACAGTAAAGTTCCCGATTCCTTTCTTGATATATGCAAATATAGACAACTTCCTACTGACTCCCAAATAAATACACCACCAACCCTGAAAACCATACTACACATAGCTATAAACTCAGAATCCTTTGGTTGGAGCATATTCATAAATCGGCACACCTCTATTCGCCCATATTTTCCACTACTGAAATTTAGAAAATAATATTGGATAATAACGGACAAATAGCCCTCTGCAAATTTGTTCTCTATCCGGCTGTTTTGGCTTTATAAAATCTGTCAAGTCAAAACGTACCTTTTTCAGTCATTCTATAAATAAGACATTCAAAGCAAAAAAGTACGACAATCTTAAAAATACCCCCCTCTCATAAGTTAGTACACAACTTAAAATTTTTGGAGAGCCGTCTATATCTGTGTTCACCCACTTTTAACTCCCCCTCCCATATCCAAAAGGAAAGTGAAAAGTAAGTCGCAAAACCATAGCGGAGAAATAACCTATCCAAAATATAGGCAACGAGATTGATTTGATGATAATAGTTATCGTCCTTGAAATCAATAACGCTTACTCCAAAATGGAAACAACCACCACAACCGCATTGGCTACAACAGCCATCCCTACCACTGACCTCAACACCGTAGCAGAAGATGTGCAGTTTGAGGACATCAACGTAACCGCCGTTCCCTCTGTAAACTTCCTTGAAGCAAACACATCGGCAATCTCAATCGAAGAACTCACCGTTAACTGTGTTGTTCCGACATGGGCGAATCAGGAGCTTACAATCTCTCATCAGGACTTCATCAACACTGTGCATGATGCCGCCTGCAACGTGTTCAGCGGAGAACTCATAAACAAGCCGGAAATCCGCGTGTCGCACATCGTAAGAGGTAGAATCCCATCTGCACTCGGCAAACGTGCGTCAGAACTCCTTGAATCGGAAAAGACGCAGTTCTATCAGCGACTTGCTTTCGCGTTCACCATTCCATCTATCCATGAAACGATAGACGGGCAACGCCTTGAACTCTGCATAGGCGGTGTACGCAACTACAACGACCTAAATCTCTATCGTGCCAACCGTGGCGCAGAGAAGTTCTCAGTCTTTATAGGCTGGAGAATGAATGTCTGCTCCAATCAGGTGCTGACAGGACAAGGCGCAAAGATTCAGCTTGAAGTGATGTCGCTCCACGACCTCTACAAGCAGGTGCTTGACTTGTTCTATACGTTCCGTCCGGCACAAGACATTCATCTGTTACAGACGCTTTCGCAAACTCGCCTGACGGAAACGCAGTTCGCCCAAATCGTTGGGCGCATGAGACTCTATCAGGCTCTGCCTAACCGCTATCAGCGGAGCGTACCCAAACTGCTCATCACCGACAGTCAGATTAACAATGTCTGCCGAGATTTCTACGCAGATCCGAATTTCGGTGTCAAGGACAACACGATTTCGATGTTCGACTTCCACAATCTCCTGACGGAAGCCAACAAGAGCAGTTATATAGACAGCTATCTGCAAAGAGCTGTCAACGCTACCGAAGTGGCAGTAGGCATCAACAACGCTCTGCATGGAGATTCAAAAAACGCTTGGTTCCTGAGCTAAGTGCTTATTGATTCCCTGAGTAATCGGACATTCCTCTATCTGTGGGGAGTGTCCGATTTTCTCTCCTGACACCTTTAATAAAGAGTAAAACCATTTAAATTTTCGGACATGACAACAGATTGCATCGTTTCAGAAATACAACTCAAATATCAACCTCAACCGCTCACAGAGACTATAAGCGGAGCGAAAGACATTCATCAACTCCTAATAAACCGTGTCTTTGACGTTGACACCATAGGCTATAAAGAGACATTCAAAGTTTTGCTCCTGAACAACGCCAACAAGATAATCGGCTACACTACAATATCAGAGGGTGGGCTGACTTCAACCATTGTAGATGTACGAATGATTTTGCAGACAGCATTAGTCAGCAACGCCACATCAATAATCCTGACACATAACCACCCGTCAGGCAATCCACGCCCAAGCGGGCATGATGATAACCTTACGAAGAAAATCAACTCAGCTTGTGAGCTTATGGATATTCAGTTGCTCGACCATATCATAGTAACGCCTTACGACAGTTTCTATTCCTATTGCAACGAGGGTCGGCTATAATCTTATGTTGTAGAGCATAATCCGTTTAATTTCGCATTGCACCATGCCAATATATCAACGCTTTTTAGTAAATTTGCACTTGATTTCCGAAGGGAAGTCAGACATATTATTCAAGAGCGTTATTGAAACTTTCTTGTTCAGTCAAATTCTCGCAAAGTTTGAAATGGGACAAAGAGGGTGGCAACAACGCTCACGCTTCGGCTATATACGTTCCGCAAGTCGGACACTATATAACCTCCAAGCGTGGGCGACTGTTGCTTATCTGTCCCATAGGCAATGCGAGAAGCCTGACTGAAAGATAAGCAAAATACAGTCCTCACGCTTTTGTCGTTTATAACCAAGCCGTTTCAATGGAGGATGAGAGACACGTATGATAAACCAATGAAAATCCTCTATACAATATTAACCTTATTGCTCTCTATCACAGCAACTTCTTGCAAACAGTTCGGAGTTGAAGTTACAACCGAAAAAGGAGAATGGAAGTCTGACTCCTATAAAAATCAGTACCTGATACTGAAACTATCAGACAATGGAATGTCACATAGGACAATCCACAATGATTCAACATTAGTCAATAGAACGGGAACATGGTCTTTGCATAATGACACATTGAGCCTTTATCATCAAGACTTCAAAGCTGATGGAGTGAGAAGGTTCAAGATAGAACAAATGTCAATGAATACCATGACATTAAGGAATGTGTCAAATGAAGATGTTTGGATAATGACCCGACAATACTCTACTCCAAACAATGATTACGACAGTCATTTTAACGAAGTCTTTGATTTAAAGAAAGGCTTTTGGTGGTATGCTTGGGAGATTGCAAGTTTTGTGTTGGCAGGACTTCTCTTGATTGTTTTGATAATGGGTCTTTTTAATGTCGGACGTGAACTCATAGCACGGATTCGTAAAAAATAGAATAGTCCAAATGCTAAAATCAGTTTTAGAGCAATTAGGCGGATTGGCTATCGGATGGATTCTGTTCGTAGGATTCTTCATAGTCCTTGGTGTAGTTCTGAGAGATACTAATAAAAAGAAATGACATGGAAAATCCATTACGAGAATACATCTATGAAATCGGCTCTATTCTTAGCAAACTTGGCAATGACCTATGCCAACAAGCCAACAACACAAATCAGCCTATGAACATTCATAGTCAGGTTAAACAGACTATGGACAATCTTACCTACTATCTGCACAATCTCAATGCAGATCTTGACGCTTGCCGATATGCCCTTATTAAAGACAGAGAATGCAATATGAATCCGATTGACATAGAATCTCTGAAAGGCGCATTATATCATCTGCTGAATGGAGGAAACTACACCCATAATGGAGAATCATCAAGTCCAACTGCTGAACTTTATAAGATGATGTTCCTGATTGATTCTCTCTATCGGTTAATGGCACATGGCACACAAGGCTCAAAAGAATACATCTATGACAAAATAACAGATAAAGACAGATGAAGAAAGCAACCTACATATTATTGGGATTGACAATTTTCATGGCATCTTGCTCCAACCATCGCAATATTACCGTTAATAACTCCTTATTGATTGGCTCATGGGAACAGCCGAATGTTGTGTTAGACCTAAAAGCAAACGGTCATTACAACTACCATTATAGGGAGAACGGTTACAGCAACAAGCAATCCGGCAGATATTTCGCTGACAAAGATTCGGTAGTGCTTTATGGTTTCTATCCGCAAGCCTACACCGCTGAATCCAAAAACGAGCGGTGGACTATCCGCAAACTCACTTCGGATTCTTTGACCGTCTATGTTTACAAATCAACAGTAGTGCTAAATGGCGATACCCTCAACACAGACGGAAACGAGACAGAAATATTCACTCGCAAAAAAAATACATTAACGGACCCTTACAAACAGCGTAGTTTGTTCTGAAAAAATCTACTTTATATGGATGAATCATAAATAAGCACCCGAATGGGTAGAAAATCATCAAATCACTTTCTATACTTCAAAATCTCTAATAGATGAACCGATTGCCAATCTTTATAATCGGATTGATAATGTTCTGCGCTTGTGGGTGTAGAAGCAAATATCATTCAGACCCATTGGCACAATATAGAGATTCTATAATCGGAAACTTTGACGGTAGCAACATTGACACCCTTATTGCAGAACCTATTGATACAACCATTGACCGCAGTCTATGGACTTGGAGAATTTACGGCAAGAACAATACTGTTGATACACTAATTCTGTCGCAACGCTTTACTGTAGGGCTGATTCATGAGGGAGATTTAGACGGAAGCGGAACAGATGAATTTGGAGTACGGAGAGAAACAGATACCGGAACGTGGGATAACTACAGTGTCTATACTTATGACAATGGCGAGTGGAAATATCTCATAGAACCGATATGGACTTACAACGACCATTTCTATACTGTCATGAACAAAGGAGCAGATGTTGTTGAAAGAGCCAATCAGTCAGGCTATATAACAGTCAGATTCAGCGACATTCGCAATGATGACTTCTGCATAGTTGATACCCTTGTTCCTATTGCTCCACATTCTATTACAAACAAAGAATAACAACGTACATTTTTCAGGAATAATCCATTTTATAGGGCAGAATCAGAAAAAGTACATTGACTATTGCAAGATTTATGCCTTGTCAGACCCTCTATGTCAGGGATTTTAGTTAATTTCGCACTAAGCAAGGCATAAGATAAAATCTAATATCAACTCCTCATGGCTCAATTTATACCTTCAATTGATACGATTCTCCGTTTTAAGGTTAAGCCTACAGATGGAGAGTTGACATTATTACGCCATTTAGAAAAGACTTTAGATGATAGCTATGAAGTGTTTTTTCAATCCATATCTAAATGGCGACCGTCCTGATATAATGATTCTTCGCAAATGGCATGGGGTGTTAATTATAGAAGTTAAGGATTGGATTTTAGCACACCATTATATTGATGAACGTAAGAAGTGGCATTTTGTAAATCCATATAACGGAGAAGATTCAGTAGAAAAATCTCCGATAGACCAAGTTCTAAAATACAAAGAAAATCTGTTTGATTTACATATAGACACTCTGCTTAATCTAAAAATTCAGAACATAAAGAATTTTAATATAGTCGGATGTGCTGTTTACTTCCATAAAGCAAACAAGGAAGAAGTAGATTCACTTATCGTAACACCTTTTGAAGAAGATAAAAAATACCAAAAGTTTCTCCAATATAATATAGGATTGTTAGGTAATGATTCTTTGGAGTGTGGCGAACTGGATAAGATACTTGCACAATTCTACTTAAATGCGAATTGGCAGTCACTATATTTCACAGACGATTTATATAAAAATTTTAAAAGAATCTTGACTCCCACTGTTCACATGATGAGTGACAGTGAACATCTTAGGTACGATGACCGACAGACAGAAGTAATCACTCGTCCTGTTAAACAGATGAGAGTAAAAGGCGTTTTTGGCTCTGGCAAAACGACCGTACTTGTCGCAAGAGCTGTACAAGCATACATTCGCCTGAAAAAAGACAACCCTCAACCTAAAATATTAATTCTGACATATAATCTAACTTTACGAAATTTCATTCATGATAAATTGATGCAAGTGCAGCAAGAATTTATCATTCAGGATTTTATCATAATTAATTATCATCAGTTTATAAATGCCGAATTGAATAATATAGGAATTGAAATAAAAGTTCCCACCGATGTTAAGGGCAGTGATATTTCACTCTATCTTGATGCTAATTATTATTCTAATGAACATTTGTTTGCAAAATATAAAGATAGAATTAGACCTTATGATGCTATATTGATTGACGAAATCCAAGATTATAAACGAAGTTGGATGAATATATTGAAAGATTCGTTTTTGGCTGAGAATGGTGAATATAGTTGTTGGGGTGATTTTGAATTTTGCCATATATAGCGTTGTTAATAAAATGTTATATACCGTTTTCATCGAAGTAAAAAGTATAATTGCCTTATACTTCGATAATAATCATCTGTAACGACTGTCCTTTGAGATATTCGGGTATTTCTTTGCAACGGCACACCACCATTACATCACAGAAATCCACCACACAGTCATTGAAAGGAAGAGAGTCCCTTTTCAGTGAATATTTTACCAAATATTCCAAATCAGCCTTATCCTCAATCCAGCCGACTTCATCTATGTTATCGAATAAAACGCCGTTGTAACCTCCATGTTCCAAGGTCTTTTCAATATGCGGATAATCGCCATCGCAACATTTAGCCAAATCAATATATTTTATACGGCTGTTCGGATGGCGTTGCATCACATATTCTATCGGCATTTCATTGTTGGGGTCAACAAGGAGAACGGAAAGGATTTTGTTTCCGAAAGTGCGGTTTAATAATTCCCACTTTTCAATCCAATCATCCATTTTGCCATTGAAGAAGTCGCTTAAATTAAGGTTGCTCATAATGTTCAGTCTTTTAGGGTTTGAACATAATTAACAAGACGGCGACCGAAATTTTGTGTATTCCAACCGTTTTCTTTCGGGTCTTCGGTATAATTGGCAACCTTAGCCGCCTCCATCAGCCCCTCCTTTGTATTGGAGTATGTGCGGATTACGTTAATGCGGTTGTTGTCCTCTCTTTCAATGGTGTATTCTCCGATTGTTCCCTCCTTTTCTCCGTTGCAGAATTGGGAAAGGAGCAACCGACCCAAATGTTGGGTAGTCCATGTTTTTTGCACCTCTATGCCGTTGGCTTCCGCTATCTCTTTGAGAGCAGCCATGGTGCTTTTATATATACGACTGACCGACACCGAATTATTGTCGTTAATTGTAACGACAAATTCATCTATGATTTCTGAGTTCTTTGCCATATCCGATTGGTTTATAGACCTCTTATCCAACCTCCATTTTGAGAACGGAGTTCGCAACTGCCGTTTCGGTTCTGAATGAAAATGTCGTTACCTTGCCACCGAGCCATTGTGATATTGCCGTTCCCCGAAAATGAATTGAGGTGTCCGCCGTTTTCGTTGCAGACTATCACAATACCTTTTTCGGTTGTAACCAATATCTTTCCGTTGGAGTGGTTATAATCGACAAACACAGCTTTGCCTCCTTGGTCAGGTGAGAATGAACGCAGTTTACCGCCGTATTCATTCATTATAACGACATTGCCGTTTTCAATCTTTGGAATGATAGCCATTGGATTGAAAGAGGTTAGAGTTTTTCGATGGTATTGTAGTCGCTGGAGGGTGATGGAATGGTTTTACCAAGTTGTTTTTTTACAGCCTCCTTTATATCATCCATATAGATACCGCTGATTCCGCAGTTCTTTTCGATGATGACACTGTCGCCTTTCTTTGCGCCCTCTCTCATGGAGCCGCAGTCCTTTTTGAATGTCAGTCTGAATTTTGCCATAGACTTTCTGTTTTAAGTTTTTCTTATGGTTTATGACCTATGACAAATCCCCAATAGGGCAGAAAAGAAAAAGGGTCGCTACCTTTGAACTTTTCTCTATTGGTCTGATTAGGCTCTGGAATTGCCTTTGCTGTCACAATAAGGGAAAAGTAGGTTGCGCCCTGTGAGGGTACAATCCTACCATCCGACTTATCATTTGGACAGCACAAAGTAAATTTTCCAGATTTAATCAGCGCCAAATAACTTGTCTTCAAGTCGTTTGTAATATGTCTTTTGTTATACTTTCTGTTTCGTTCAAACTTTTTAGGGGTTCAACTCTACGACAAAATTAGCCATAATTTTCGATCCTACCAAACGAAAACGCCAAAATCTAACAAAAAATCTTCAAACGGCAAAATTTCTAACCGACTTTCTTTCAGCCTAAAATGGCATATATAACAAAACCTCCTCCAATATTTAGTTAGATAGTCACTTTTTTTGAAAAAATTTTTTCAGCATCCATTTTAGCCATTCCCAAACGACTTTAGACCTCCTTTCAATATCCCTCCAAAATCATCTTTCCTCCATTAATGAAGATGGAGGGATTGAAAAGGTTTCCCTATTGCTTTACCTAAATTTCAATTTACTCTTTTGTTTCCTTTCTCAAACGTTATTGAAAGGGAACACTCTAATATATAAATGGAGGGATGATGTTTAGGGAGAGATAATGGCTTTAACATATTTTGACATTTGAGAGTCTGTATAAGGATAAATATGGTTAGATAATTGATATGTAGGCGAATATCTACATTGAAAAGAGTGTTAGCCTTTGGATTGAAGATTGAATGATAGTAATTATATATAAAGGAATGATGAGCCAATCGCACTCTTTGGGTCTAAATGCACTTTATATGGGTTATTGCAGTGATATAGTGGCGATTATGCAAATTAAAAGGGATTAGGGTTAAGGAATGTGGATTGATTGGAGTAATATCTATATATAAAAGGAAAGTCCCAATCCATCCATACTATTGACTGTTGCCATTATTTATCCATATACCAACAACATTTCCAATCAGTTATGGAGATTGAAAGGATAGTAGGTAGTGAATGGCATTTATGAGGACAATATTTATATATAAAAGGAAAGCCTCAATTCATCCATATTATTGACTATTGCCATTATTAATCCATATACCAACAACATTTACAATAGATTATGGAGATTAAAATGGATTGCAGTTAGAGAATGTGGATTGATTGGAGTAATATCTATATATAAAAGGAAAACCTCAATCCATCCATACTATTGACTGTAACCATAAGCTAACCTAATACTAACCACATATTCAATAGGTTATGGCAATTTATGGAGAGTACAGTCATTAGAACCGTTTTCATCCGTTCAATAATAGTATATAAAGAAATCGCCATTAACCACAAACCTATACCTATTCTTATCATTAATGCCAATAATGTGGTAAAATCCAATGGCTTATGCGGTTTAATAACGCAATAGGCTGAATTATAGAGTGATTGGTTAGTATCGAATGTCTATTGATGTCAATCCTTAACCCTTTGGAACATCTTTCTATCCTATATAAAATCCGATGGAGTACCCATCGAATTTTGAGGGCTTTTCAACGTCGATTTACACTAAACCCTAAACGGTTCAATATCAAAAGCCATTCAAAAGCCATTCAAAAGCCCTCAAATTTTTTCATTTCGGCAACATTTGAAAAATCCTCAAAATCCGTCAAAATCGCTCATATAACTATCACATAATCACTTATCTACACCGCCAAAATTGACAAACTATGTTTTTCTCATACTTTTATAAAGACCGTATGGATGTCGTTGACGACTGTTACAAGGAGATGAAGCGACTGAAGAACCTGACGGCATACTTCACCAACAAGAATATCAGCGTGTCGTATCTCCGCGCAAAGAAGAAGGCTGACACGAAGCGTGTGGTTGCCCTCTATGGTGACGGCTCTGAAAAATACTGGTAATAATTATGCTTTGCGCTATTGATTTTTCAAATCTCCATACCATCCTGCGCTCGCTCTATGACGAGATGATGCCTCTTTGCGAGGATATGGCTGGTGTGGCACAGGGCATAGCCGGACTGGGCGCACTGTTTTATGTCGCCTATCGTATATGGCAGTCGCTGGCAAGAGCTGAACCGATTGATGTGTTCCCGCTGTTGCGTCCGTTTGTCATCGGCTTCTGCATCATGTTTTTCCCGACAGTGGTGTTGGGTACCATCAACTCCGTCATGTCTCCGATTGTGCAGGGTACCGCCACGATGCTCGAAGGGCAGACCCTCGACATGAAGAAATACCGGGAGGAGAAGGACAAGTTAGAATATGAGGCGATGATGAATGACCCATCGACCGCCTACCTCGTTGACGATGCCGAGTTTGACAGGCAGATAGATGAATTAGGCGTAACGGAGATAGGCACTGCTGCCGGCATGTATATCGAGCGTGGAATGTATAAGGTCAAGAAG
>OJLA01001032.1_pt1 | contig 20368 bp, 29 predicted proteins | sample 1596611 | NCBI WGS metagenome assembly OJLA01 (sample SAMEA4350168, study PRJEB24818) | metagenome | biome: human; feature: gut; material: faeces | place: Denmark | collected 2013-09
ACGTTATACAAAAAGAGGTGGAAAAGTTTGGATTAAAATATTTCCAGACAAACCAATAACACAAAAACCAGCTGGAACTCGTGGTGGTAAAGGTAAAGGTAATGTTGAATATTGGGTAGCAGCTGTAAAACCAGGTAGAGTTATGTTCGAAATTGCAGGAATTCCTGAAGAGACAGCTAAAGAAGCCTTGAGATTAGCTATGAATAAACTACCAATCAAATGTAAATTCGTAGCAAAAGAAACTGTAAGCAAGGTGGGTGATAGTGATGAAGATAAGTAAAATAAGAGAAATGTCTTCACCAGAATTAGAAAAAGAATTAGGTGAACTAAAAACAGAATTATTTAAATTAAAGTTTAGTTTAGCTACAAATGGAATAGATAACCCAATGAAAATTAAAGAGGTTAAAAAGGATATAGCTAAAATAAACACTGTATTAACAGAAAGAAAAATAGCAAGTAAAAAGGAGGATTAATCTATGGAAAGAAATCTTCGTAAAGTTATGGTTGGTACTGTAACATCTGACAAAATGGATAAAACAGTAGTTGTTTCAGTTGAAACAAGTGTAAGCCATAAAATGTATGGAAAAACAGTTAAAAGAACATATAAATTAAAAGCTCATGACGAAAACAATAGCTGTGAAATAGGAGATAAAGTAAAAGTAATGGAAACAAGACCACTTTCTAAAGATAAGAGATGGAGAGTAGTTGAGATTCTTGAAAAAGGAGGAAAATAGATCATGATACAACAACAAACAATATTAAAAGTTGCTGACAATACTGGAGCTAAAGAAATCATGTGTATCAGATGTATGGGTGGTTCATATATGAAAACAGCTAACATCGGTGATGTTATAGTTGCCTCTGTTAAAACAGCAACACCAGGTGGCGTTGTTAAGAAAGGTGATGTAGTTAAAGCTGTTATCGTAAGAAGCAAAAGAGGTTTAAGAAGACCAGATGGTTCTTATGTAAAATTTGATGAAAATGCAGCAGTATTAATTAAAGATGATAAAACACCAAGAGGAACACGTATATTTGGCCCAGTTGCTAGAGAATTAAGAGAAAAGGATTATATGAAAATATTATCATTAGCACCAGAAGTTTTATAATAAGTAGTAAAGAAGGAGGTTAAACTCAATGAGAATAAAAAAAGGAGATACAGTCCAAGTTTTATCTGGAAATGATAAGGGTAAAAAAGGAGAAGTATTAGAAGTTATGCCTAAAGACTCAAAAGTAGTTGTTAAAGGTGTAAACGTTAGAAAAAAACACATCAAACCTAGAAAACAAGGTGAAGAGGGTGGAATAATCCCAGTTGAATGTGCAATTGATAGCTCAATAGTAAATGTAGTATGTCCAAAATGTGGAAAAACTACAAGAGTAGAATATAAAGTAGAAAATGATAAAAAAGTTCGTGTTTGCAAAAAATGTGGAGCTAATATCAAATAGTGAAAGGAGGATTAACTGAACATGGAAAAACTAAGAGAACAATATCAAAAAGAAGTAATTCCAGCATTAATGAAAAAATTTGAATATAAATCAACTATGCAAGTTCCAAAGCTTGAAAAAATAGTTATAAATATCGGTTTAGGAGATACAAAAGAAAATCCTAAATCATTAGAAAATGCAGTAAATGATTTAATGCAAATCACAGGTCAAAGACCAATGATAACAAAAGCAAAAAAATCAATTGCAGCATTTAAATTAAGAGAAGGAGCTAACGTTGGATGTAAAGTAACATTAAGATCAGACAAAATGTATGATTTTGCTTACAAACTATTCAATGTTGCATTACCAAGAGTAAGAGACTTTAGAGGTGTTTCTGAAAACTCATTTGATGGAAGAGGAAACTACTCAATGGGTATTAAAGAACAATTAATATTCCCAGAAATCGAATATGATAAAGTAGACAAATTAAGAGGTATGGATATCATATTTGTAACAACAGCTGAAACAGACGAAGAGGCAAAAGAGCTATTAAAACTATTAGGAATGCCTTTCAAAGCATAATTTAAGGAGGAGAATAAATAATGGCTAAAAAATCATTAAAAATTAAACAAGCTAGACCACAAAAATATGCTACTAGAGAATATAATAGATGCAGAATTTGCGGAAGACCACATGCTTATATCAGAAAATATGGAATTTGCCGTGTATGTTTCAGAGAATTAGCACACAAAGGTGAAATTCCAGGTGTTAAAAAAGCAAGTTGGTAAAATTAAAAAAGGAGGTAAAGTGAATTGAATACTACAGATCCAATAGCAGATATGTTAACAAGAATCAGAAATGCTAACAGTGCTAAACACAAAACAGTTGATGTACCAAACTCAAAAATGAAAACAGCAATAGCTGAAATCTTATTTAAAGAAGGATATATCAAATCATTTGAATTAATCAATAATGAAAATCAAGGAATCATCAGAATTACATTAAAATATGATGAAAAAGGAGCTAGAGTTATTGACGGAATAAAAAGAATCAGTAAACCAGGATTAAGAGTATATGCTGGTAAAGAAGAATTACCAAGAGTATTAAATGGATTAGGAACAGCAATAATTTCTACATCTAAAGGTCTAAAAACAGACAAAGAAGCTAGAGAAGCTGGAATGGGTGGAGAAGTTTTAGCATACATCTGGTAATTGCAAAAAACAAAAAATTGTTAAAGGGTAATCACTGTTTCACACGGGGAGGGGACATATCTTGTCCCAAGAGAAAGACCGGTGAAAAAGATATGTCCCCTGACAAATGAAAGGGAAAAATTAACCTAATCGTGAAAATGCAGAAATGTAAAAATGGAATGTTAGGCGAACGCCCAATATAATAAGAAAGGTGAAAATAAAATGTCAAGAATAGGAAATAAACACATTGTAATACCTGAAGGTGTTGAAGTTAAATTAGACGGACAAAAAATAACTGTAAAAGGACCTAAAGGTACATTAGAAAGAGAAATACATAAAAATATTTCTGTATCTATTGAAAACAATACAATTATAGTAACAAGACCAAATGATGAAACTTTAAACAGAAGTTTACATGGTTTAACAAGAACATTAATCAATAATATGATAAATGGTGTTGAAAAAGAATATACAAGAGAATTACAAATAAATGGTGTTGGTTACAGGGTTGCAAAACAAGGTAACAACTTAAATTTAACATTAGGATATTCTCATCCAGTAATATTTGAAGCACCAGCTGGAATTTCATTTGACGTTCCAAACGCTAATACAATCATAGTTAGAGGTGTTGACAAAGAATTAGTTGGTCAAACAGCAGCTAACATCAGAACAAAGAGACCACCTGAAGTATATAGAGGTAAAGGTATCAAATATGCTGAAGAAGTTATTAGACGTAAGGAAGGCAAGACAGGTAAATAATTGAAAGGAGATTAAAAATGGTTAGTAAAACAGATAGAAAATTAGAAAGAACTAGAAGACATGCTAGAGTTAGAACTAAAGTATCTGGAACAGCAGAAAGACCAAGACTATGTGTATATAGAAGCAATACAAATATCTATGCTCAAATCATAGACGATGTTGCTGGAAATACATTAGTATCTGCTTCAACATTAGATAAAGAAGTTAAAACTAAAAATTCTAATGTAGAAGCTGCTAAAGAAGTTGGAGCTTTAATCGCAAAAAGAGCAACAGCTAAGAACATCAAGACTGTAGTATATGATCGTAGTGGATATATATACCATGGTGTTGTAAAAGCATTAGCTGAAGCCGCAAGAGAAGGAGGCTTAGAATTCTAATGGAAGAAAATAAAATGCCAGAATTAAAAGAAAAAGTAGTAGCTATTAATAGAGTTGCAAAAGTAGTAAAAGGTGGTAGAACATTTAGATTCAGTGCTGTAGTTATCGTTGGAGATGGCGCAGGACATGTTGGAATTGGAAATGGTAAAGCTGCTGAAGTACCAGATGCTATCAAAAAAGCTATTCAAGAAGCTAAGAAAAACTTAGTTGAAGTTCCAATTGTTGGAACAACAGTACCTCATGAATTTATAGGAGAATTTGGTAGTGCAAAAGTTATGTTAAAACCAGCTAAAGTTGGTACAGGACTTATTACTGGAGGAAGTGTAAGACCAGTACTTGAATTAGCAGGATACAGAGATGTACGTACAAAAGTTATTGGAACAAACAATCCAAGAAACGTTGTATATGCAACTATCGAAGGTTTAAAGAACATGAGAACAATTGAACAAGTAGCTAAAAAGAGAAATAAAAAAGTTGACGAAATAATGTAATTAATAAGGATAAATAAAAAATAAGGAGGTGCGAACAGAATGAAGTTAGGAGAATTAAAACCAGCTGTTGAAAAGAAAACAAGAAGAAGAGTTGGACGTGGTATGGGTTCTGGATTAGGAAAAACATCAGGAAAAGGACATAAAGGACAAAAAGCAAGAAGCGGCGGTGGAGTAAGAAGAGGATTCGAAGGAGGTCAAACACCATTATATAGACGTTTACCAAAAAGAGGATTCACAAATATCCATGCAAATAACTATACAGAAGTAACATTAACTATGTTAAACAAATCTAAAGCAACAGATGTAACAGCAGAAAGCTTAGTAGAAGAAGGAATAATCGGAAAAGTAAATGATGGAATCGTAGTTTTAGGAACAGGAAAATTAGAGAAAAAATTAAATGTTAAAGCTACAAGATTTACTGCATCTGCTAAGGAAAAAATTGAAGCTCTAGGCGGAAAGGCAGAGGTGATTTAGTTGTTTAAAACGATAAAAAACGCTTTAAAAACACCCGATGTAAGAAAAAGACTTATATATACACTAATACTTATTGTTTTGTTTAGACTAGGATGTTACATTACAGTACCTGGTGTAAATACAATAGTATTAAATGAAGCAATGACTTCATCAAATGGAATCGCAGGATTTATAGATATAATTTCAGGAGGAGCTTTTTCAAGATTTTCAATTTTTGCAATGTCAATAAGTCCATACATAACAGCATCAATTGTTGTTCAATTATTGGCAATGGTAATACCTTCATTAGAAAGAATGGCTAAAGAAGGTGGAGAAGAAGGTAGAAAAGTAATGAATAGATGGACTAAGATTATTACATTAATCTTAGCTCTAATCGAAGCAATTGGAATTTATCTATCATATAGAAATGTTGGAGTATTTATTAATCCAGGATGGCTAACAGGAATTTTAATTGTTGCATCTTTAGTTGCAGGAACATCTTTGTTAATGTGGCTTGGAGAACAAATTACAAGTAAAGGAATCGGAAATGGTATATCAATTATAATCTTTATTGGTATTATATCTGGTTTACCATCAGGAATAACAACTATTTGGAATTTGATATTCACATCTTCAGGATTTAGCACAATAGGATTATTAACTGCTTTAGGAATTATAATAGGAGCGCTTATCTTAGTTGCTGGAGTTGTATTTGTACAAGAGGCAGAAAGAAGAGTACCTGTTCAATACTCAAAGAGAGTACAAGGAAGAAAAATGGTTGGTGCACAAAGCACACATATACCATTAAAATTAGCAATGGCTGGAGTTATGCCAGTAATATTCGCATCATCATTCATGACATTCCCAGCAATGGTAATATCAATGTTTGTAAAAGATATCTCAACATTAAATGGATTTTGGGCAGGAGTTTATAAATTCTCTATTGCTACATCATCATCAAGTGTTGGATGGGGATATTCATTAGCTAATGCAATAGTGTATTTAATATTAATTATGGGATTCACATTCTTCTATACTTATGCTACATTTAATCCAGCAGAAGTATCAAACAATATCAAAAAAAATGGTGGATTCATACCAGGAATTAGAGCTGGTAAACCAACAACAGATTATTTATCATCTGTAATATCTAAATTAACAATATTCGGAGGATTATTCTTAGCTGTTATAGCAATCATCCCAATGTTATTAAGATTTACAAGCTTGAATGTTTCATTTGGTGGAACTTCAATATTAATCGTTGTAGGTGTTGCACTTGAAACAGTACAACAATTAGAATCTCAATTAGTAATGAGACATTATAAAGGATTCTTAGAATAGAATAAAGATAGCACTTATCAAAAGATAAGTGTTATTTTTTTGACTAAATTGTTGACAAAATGGGTAAAATAGGCTAAAATAAGATTGCAAAAATACGAAAGAAAAGCCTCTAAGAAATTAGGGGCATATATTTTTTCGAGGGAAAAGAGAAAGGAAGAATTAATATGAATATTATTATGTTAGGTGCACAAGGCACAGGAAAAGGAACTGTTGCAGGATTAATTAGTGAGCAAACAGGATTACCACAAATATCAACAGGAGATATATTCAGAAAAAATATAAGTGAAAAAACACCATTAGGAGTAGAAGCAGATAAATATATATCAAAAGGAAACTTAGTTCCAGATGAAATTACAGTACCAATGGTAGAAGATAGATTAACATGGGATGATGCAAAAAATGGTGTAATATTAGATGGATTCCCAAGAACAATTGAACAAGCTGAAAAATTAGACAAAATGTTAGAAGCAAAAGGAGAAAAAATAGATTTAGTAATAAATTTAGTAACACCAAAAGAAGAAATTATAGATAGAATGTTAACAAGAAGAGTTTGTACAAATCAAGATTGTAAAGCAACATACAACATCAAATTACATCCACCTGTAAAAGAAGGAATCTGTGATAAATGTGGTGCTCCACTAAAACAAAGAGCAGATGATTCTGATCCAGAAGCAATAAAAAGAAGATTAGAAATATATGAAGAAAAAACAAGCCCATTAGTAGAATATTACAAAAACAAAGGTGTCTTAAGAACAGAAACAGTAAGTATCTCAATAAATAGAATGGGTAAAGATGTAGCTGAAGATGTTGTAAGAGATATAAGAAAATAGTTGTTTTAAATAGAAAGGAAGCGTAGAAATAATGGTTACAATAAAATCAAAAAGAGAAATTGAACTAATGAGAGAAGCAGGCCGTGTAACAGCGCTAACACATAAAGCAATAGAAGATGCAATAAAGCCAGGAATGACAACAGCAGACCTTGATAGAATAGCAGAAGAAACAATGAAAAAATATGGTGCAGTTTCTGCAGAAAAAGGATATGATCCAGGAATAAGGGGAGTTCCTCCTTATCCTGCTGCAACATGTATTTCAATTAATGATGAAGTAATACACGGAGTTCCATCATCAAAAAGAGTTATCAAAGATGGTGATATTGTAAGTGTAGATTTAGTAGCATTAAAAAATGGATACAACGGAGATGCTGCAAGAACATTTTTAGTAGGAAATGTTTCAAAAGAGGCTAGAAGACTTGTAGAAGTTACAAAACAAGCATTTTTTGAAGGAATAAAATATGCTAAAAAAGGAAACAGAATTGGAGATGTTTCACACGCAATTGGTGAATATGTAAAATCACAAGGATATTCAGTTGTAAGAGAATTTGAAGGACATGGAATTGGAAAAGAAATGCATGAAGAACCAGAGATTCCAAATTACGGAAAAGCTGGTAGAGGAATTAGACTAGAACCAGGTATGACATTAGCAATTGAACCAATGGTTATAGCTGGAAAACCAGACATCTGGGAATTAGAAGATGGATGGACAATTGTAACACAAGATGGAAGTTGGGCTGCACACTATGAAAATACAATTTTAATTACAGAAAATGAGCCAGAAGTATTGACAATGCTATAAAAATATTATATAATGTATGAGTTAATACTGAAAAAATGGAAAAAAGTATTTTTATTCATGGATTTTCCATGATAAAAAGCTCTTTAAGAAGGAGGTAAGAAGACTTGGCAAAGGAAGATGTTATAGAAGTAGAAGGAACAGTAGTTGAAACACTACCAAATACTAATTTCAAAGTAGAACTTGAAAATGGACATCAAATTTTAGCACATATCTCAGGAAAATTGAGAATGAATTATATCAAAATTTTATCAGGAGATAAAGTTAAAGTTGAATTATCACCATATGATTTGACAAGAGGAAGAATCACTTGGAGAGCAAAATAATAGTCAATTAATTAACCCAAAAATATAAATACTATTAAAGGAGGGAAATCTAATGAAAGTAAGACCATCAGTAAAGAAAATGTGCGACAAATGCAAAGTAATAAAAAGAAAAGGTGTAATTAGAGTTATATGTGAAAACCCTAAACACAAACAAAGACAAGGATAATTTTAGCTTATAACACAAATTAGGTAGCGGCTGTTAAACTTAAATGTTTACATATCGAATTTGTGTTTATATATATGTCCAAAATAGAACTTAAAGATCTATTAATTTAGATGCATTTCACCTTTAAGCAAAATTAGGACAACACTACAACGAACATAAAAGTTCAAATTAAAAAAAAAAAATTTGGAGGTGCAAAAACATGGCTCGTATAGCAGGAGTAGACTTACCTAAAGAAAAAAGAGTTGAAATAGGACTTACATATATCTATGGTATAGGAGTTGCTAGTTCAAATAAAATATTAGCAAAAGCTGGAGTTAATCCAGATACAAGAGTTAAAGACTTAACTGATGACGAAGTTAATAGCATAAGAAAAGTTATTGACGAATCATACAAAGTTGAAGGTGATTTAAGAAGAGAAGTAGCTCTTAATATAAAAAGACTAACAGAAATTGGATGTTATAGAGGATTAAGACATAGAAAAGGTCTTCCAGTAAGAGGACAAAGAACAAAAACTAATGCTCGTACAAGAAAAGGTCCAAGAAAAATAGTAAGCAGATCTAAAAAAGCTGTATAAAACAAAAATAATTAACGCAATGTTATTTTTGAAGGAGGGAAATAAAAGAAATGGCTAATAAAAATGTAGCGAAAAAACCAGTAGCTAGAAGAAATAGAAAAAACATTGATAAAGGTGAAGCTCATATTCACTCTAGCTTTAACAATACAATAGTTACAATAACAGATACAAACGGAAATACAATATCATGGGGAAGTGCTGGAGGATTAGGATTCAAAGGTTCTAGAAAAAGCACACCATTCGCAGCTGGAGAAGTTGCTGAAACAGCAGCTAAAGCAGCTATGGAACACGGATTAAAAACAGTTGAAGTATATGTTAAAGGTCCAGGAGCAGGAAGAGAAGCTGCAATAAGAGCACTTCAATCTGCAGGTCTAGAATTAACAAGTATTAAAGACGTAACACCAATCCCACACAATGGTTGTAGACCACCAAAAAGAAGAAGAGTATAATAATAAAATTCCTATGGGACATATTTTGCCCGTAGAGGAATACTAAGGGGAAAAATGTGTCCCCTATAAAAACTAAAAAAAGGTAGAAAAATAAGAAAGAGGTGTAAATAAAAGATGGCACGTTATACAGACGAACAATGTCGTATTTGCCGTAGAGAAGGACAAAAATTGTTCTTAAAAGGTTCAAGATGTTATTCTGACAAATGCAGTATTTCTAGAAGAAATTACGCTCCAGGACAACATGGACAAAAAAGAGCAAAACTTTCTGAATACGGAACACAATTAAGAGAAAAACAAAAAACAAAATCATACTATGGAGTTGGAGAAAAACAATTTAGAGGATATTTCGAAATGGCATCTAATAAAAAAGGAGTAACAGGTGAAAACTTATTACAAATATTAGAAAGCAGATTAGACAATGTTGTTTACAGATTAGGATTCGGAGCATCAAGAGCTCAAGCAAGACAATTAGTAAACCATGGACAATTCGAAGTAAATGGAAGAAGAGTTGATATCCCTTCATACTTAGTAAAAGCTGGAGATGTTATAACAGTTAGAGAAATCAAAAAAGACAATGGAGCAATAAAAGCTAACATAGAAGCAAATGCAGCAAGACCAGTTCCAGCATGGTTAGAATTAAATAACGAAACTTTAAGTGGTAAAGTAGTAAGATTAGCATCTAGAGAAGATGTTGATATTCCAGTTGAAGAGCATTTAATAGTAGAGCTTTACTCTAAATAGTTTTTAAAATATTAGGAGGTAGAAATGATAGAATTTGAAAAGCCAAATATTGAATGTCTAGAGGTTGATAACACAAATAATTATGCAAAATTTGTATGCGAACCATTAGAAAGAGGATATGGTGTAACAATAGGAAATTCATTAAGACGTATATTATTATCATCTTTAACAGGATGTGCAATTACAAGTGTTAAAATTGAGGGTGTATTACATGAATTTTCAAGCATACCAAATGTTGTAGAAGATGTTCCAGAAATTATAGTTAACTTGAAAAATGTTAGACTAAAATTTGCTGAAAACGAAGAAAAAGTTATGAGAATTAACTTTAAAGGAGAGGGAGAAGTAACTGCAGGAGACATCATTACAGATGGTACTGTAGAAATATTAAATCCAGACTTACATATAGCAACTGTATCAGAAGGTGGACAGTTGATAATGGAAATGACAGCAGATATGGGAAGAGGATATTCCCCTTCAGAAAAGAATAAAAAACCTAATCAAGACATATCTGTGCTTCCAATAGATTCAATTTATACACCAGTTAAAAAAGTAAATTATCAAGTAAAAAACACTAGAGTAGGCCAAATGGTTGATTATGATAAATTAATTATCGAAGTTTGGACAGATGGTAGTTTAAAAGCTCATGAAGCTTTAAGTTTAGCAGCAAAAGTTATGACAGGACATTTAGAGTTATTTATAGATTTATCAGAAGCAACAAGAAATACACAAGTAATGATTGAAAAAGAAGAATCTAAAAAAGAGAAAGTTTTAGAGACATCAATAGAAGAATTAGAATTATCTGTACGTTCATTCAACTGCTTAAAGAGAGCTGGAATAGCTACAGTAGAAGATTTAACAAATAGATCTGAAAGTGATATGATGAAAGTTAGAAATTTAGGAAAGAAATCATTAGATGAAGTAATTGCAAAATTACATTCATTAGGATTAAGCTTCGCAGAGGAAGACGAATAAAAATTATCGAATAATATGAAGAAAGGGTAATCACTAGCTCATAAGGGTAGGGGACATATCTTGTCCCTAGATGAATACCTGTGAAGAAGATGTGTCCCCTTACAAATAGAAGAGGAAGGTGAAAAAATTGGCAACAAACAGAAAATTAGGTAGAACTACTGATATAAGAAATGCAATGTTAAAAACATTAACAACAGATTTAATATTACACGGAAAAGTTGAAACAACAGAAGCTAGAGCAAAAGAAGTAAAAGCAATCGCTGATAGTTTAATAGCTTTAGCAATCAAAGAAAAAGACAACTTCGAAACTGTAGATGTAAAAGTAGTAAAAGCAAAACTAGATTCTAAAGGTAACAAAATTACAGAATTAGTTAAAAGCAAAAATGGTAATGAATATCTAAAAGTTGTTAAAGAAGAAAAAACAGAACAAAGACAAAAAGATATGCCATCAAGATTAAATGCAAGAAGAAAAATGATGACAAAATTAAATAAAGTAAAAGATACAGATGTAATAGGAAAATTATTTAACGAAGTTGCTCCAAAATATGAAGGTAGAGTTGGAGGATATACAAGAATCGTTAAAGCTGGACCACGTAAAGGTGATGCAGCAGAAGTAGCTATATTACAACTAGTTTAATTGAATAGAATTATCAAGAGTGGAGTAGAGAACGGCTCGTTAATCCCACAGCAACCTATCAGTAGACAAGGTGCTAAAACCGACAAAGCATTGGCTTTGAGTGATGATTGAATAAAAGTGAACTCTTAGCATATGCTAGGGGTTTATTTTTATTATATAGGAGGAACAAAATATGAAAAAATATTATTTTACATCTGAAAGTGTAACAGAAGGACATCCAGACAAATTATGTGATTATATTTCAGACACAATATTGGATGAAGCATTAAAACAAGACAAATATTCAAGAGTTGCAGTAGAAACATTTGCATCTGCAAATCAAATAACAATTGCAGGACAATTAACAACAAATGCCAAATTAGATATAGAAGAAATAGTTAGAGAAAGAATTAAGGAAATTGGTTATGATGATGCCAAATTAGATATAGATTATAGAACATGCAAAATTGATATTAATATAACAAAGCAAAGTTCAGATATAGCACAAGGTGTAGATATTGGAGGTGCTGGAGATCAAGGAATTATGTTCGGATATGCTTCTGATGAAACAGAAGAATATATGCCTTTTGCAATATCAATGGCACATAAGTTAGCAAGAAGATTAACTGTTGTGCGTAAAATGGGGATATTACCATATCTAAGACCAGATGGAAAGACACAAGTAACTGTTGAATATGAAGGAGATAAAGTAAAAAGAATTGATACTATATTGATTTCTACACAACATAATGAAAATGTTGATATGGATGCATTAATTACAGATATTAAAGATAAAGTAATAAATGCAGTAATACCTGAAAAATATTTAGATGAAAATACAAAATATTATATTAACCCAACAGGAAGATTTGTAATTGGTGGACCTTTAGGTGATACAGGATTAACTGGAAGAAAAATTATAGTAGACACATATGGTGGATATGCCCGTCACGGCGGAGGAGCTTTTTCTGGAAAAGATGCTACAAAAGTAGATAGAAGTGCTGCATATATGTTACGTCATATTGCTAAAAATGTTGTTGCAAATGGATATGCTAAAAAATGTGAATTACAAGTTGCATATGCAATTGGTGTAGAACAACCAATGTCAATATTTGTAGATACATTTGGAACAAATACAATTCCAGAAGAAGAAATAGAAGAAATAATTAAAAGAAATTTTGATTTGACACCAAAAGGAATTATAGAATATTTGGGATTGCGTGAACCAATATTTACCAAAACAACAAATTATGGACATTTTGGAAAGCCAGAATTACCATGGGAAAAAATTATTGAATTAAAGTAACAAAAATATATTAAATTCATAGAATAGCCATAAGGAGGAAAAAGGTATGGGGAATTTTATTATAAATTCGATACTTTGGATATTTGCTCTTTATGGCTTTTTTGAATTGGTTAAACAAGTTATATATATATGTACATATACAAATATGAAGGCAGATGGAATTTATATTATAATAGCAGTTAAAAATCAAGAAGAAAAAATAGAGGGATTTTTGCGTTCGGTATTATTTAAAATTTTATATGGAAAAGAAGAAGAGGTAAAAGATATTATTGTGACAGATTTGAATTCAACTGATAGAACAAAAGAAATATTAAATAAATTATCAACAGATTATGAATATGTTAAAAATACGAATTGGAAGGAATGTAAAGAGATTATTGATAATATCGATATTGCAGATAATAGTAAAAAATTGTAAGACAAATCTTGATTTTATGTTACTTTTATAATATAATGTGCAAAAGAAAAAGGAAGGAATGTTGTAAGTATGGAAAAATTAGCAATATTGGACTGTGGTGGTCAATACACAAAGGTAATCGACAGAAGAGTAAGAGAATTGGGAGTAAAGTCAGATATATTACCAATTAATGATAAGGCTGAGCAACTAGGAGAATATCAAGCAATTATATTATCAGGTGGGCCCAATAGTATATCAAATGATGAAAGATTAAAATTTGATGAAAAAATTTTTGAGTTAGGAAAACCAGTGCTTGGAATATGTTATGGAATGCAACTAATGTCAGATTATTTTGGTGGAGTTGTAGCTAGTAATGTAGTAAAAGAATATGGACAAAATGATATTTGGGTTGATACAACATCAACTATATTTGATGGAATAAATGAAAATCAAAAAGTACTTATGAGCCATGGTGATACTGTAAAAATAGCACCTAAAGATTTTAAAATAATAGCAAAATCTGGAGAAGCAATTGCGGGGATAGGAAACGAAGAAAAGAAAATGTATGGACTACAATTTCATCCAGAAGTAGATTTAACAGAAGAAGGAATGAAAATTTTAGAGAATTTTATAAGAAAAGTTGCTGAATATAAAGATTTTTATGCATTAGATGATAGAATTGCAACATCAATAAAAATGATACAAGAAAAAGTTGAAGACAATAAAGTTGTTGTTTTAGTGAGTGGAGGAGTAGATTCAGCAGTTACAGCGGCATTACTTACAAAAGCTCTGAATCCAGATAATGTATATGCAATACATATAGATTCAGGGTTTATGAGGAAAAATGAAAGTGATATAATTTGTGAAAACTTAAAAAAATTAGGATTAAAAAATTTAATTAGAGAGAATGCAAAAGATTACTTTTTTAATACTGTAGTAGAAGTTGAAGGAAGGAAAATGGGACCATTAGTAGATACAATTGATCCTGAAATAAAGAGACAAATTATAGGAGAAATATTTATTAGAATAGCTAATAATGTTATAGAAAGATTAGGGTTAGATCCAGAGCATACATTTATTGCGCAAGGAACCTTAAGACCAGATTTAATAGAAAGTGGAAATCCAGAAATAAGTGGATTTGCACATAAAATAAAAACACACCACAACGATGTTGCTATTGTAAGAGAGGCACGTAAAAAAGGTCTTATTGTAGAAACAAATAGTGATTGGCATAAAGATGAAGTTAGAAAAGTAGCAAGAATGTTAGGATTGGAAGAAAGTATTGCTTCTAGGCAACCATTCCCAGGACCAGGACTAGCTATTAGAGTAATATGCCATGATAAAAAAGAAGAAGTAGAAATAAGCAAAGAAGATATAGAAAAATTAGAAGAGATATTAAAAGAGAGCAATGAAAAAGGCCAAATAATTCCAATAAAATCTGTAGGTGTACAAGGGGATTGCAGAAGCTATAGAAACCTAGGACTTTTATATGGAAATGGAACTGATTTGGAATGGGATAAAGTAACAACACTTGCTAAAAAAATAACAGATAAAATAAACACAATAAATAGAGTGGGTTATATTTTAAATGTTAAGAATGTTCAAAGCCAAATTAAGTGTTTTGATATGAAGATAAATGATGAATGTGTAGATTTATTAAGAGAGCTAGATAGTATTGTTACAACTAATTTAGAAGGAAGTAAAGTAAACCAGACTTTTGCAGTATTAGTTCCAATTGGAATCTCTAAGAAATATTCAGTAGCAATTAGAACATTTGTAACAAATGATTTTATGACTGGTAAACCAGGAGAAATTGGAACAGAAGTTGATAGAAAAGTAATAGAAAAAACAGTAAAAGAAATTGAAGAAAAATTTTCAGATAAAATAGAATTTATAATTTATGATGTTACAAGTAAACCACCAGCAACATGTGAGTGGCAATAGGAGGAAAAATTGGAAGAGATTACTAAATGTGAGATATGTCCTCATAAATGTGGAATAGATAGAACTAAATATCCAGGAAGATGTAAATCAACAGATAAAATAAAAATTGCATTATACTCTACGCACAATTTTGAAGAACCTTGTATTTCAGGCGAGAATCGGTTCTGGTACGATATTCTTCTCTAACTGTAATATGAACTGTATATTTTGTCAAAATTATGAAATAAGCCAACTTGGAAAGGGAAAAGAGATAACAATAGAAGAACTTGCAGATATAATGATAAAGCAACAAGAAAAAGGAGTAGAAAATATCAATTTAGTAACTCCAACAAGTTATGCATTACATATAATAGAAGCAATAAAAATAGCAAGAAAAAATGGATTATATATTCCAATTGTTTATAATACAAATGGTTATGAAAGTGTAGAAACTTTAAAAATGCTTGAAGGATACATAGATATATATTTGCCAGATTTAAAATATTTTTATGATGAATTAGGAAAAGAATATTCTAAGGTTAATAACTATTTTGAAGTTGCTACAAAAGCAATAAAAGAAATGTATAGACAAGTTGGAACACCACAATTAGATGATAATGGAATAATGAAAAAAGGATTAATGATAAGGCATTTAATTCTACCAAATCAAGTAGAAAATAGTAAACAGGTTTTGAAGTGGATAAAAGAAAATATAGATAATAATGTTTTTGTAAGTATTATGGCACAATATTTTCCAACATATAAAGCCAAAGAAATTGAAGGATTAAATAGAAAGTTAACTAAAGAAGAATATGAAGAAGTAGAAAATTATTTATATGATTTAGACCTTGAAAATGGCTATATTCAAGAGCTTGGAGAACACGAAGAAGAATATGTGCCAAAGTGGGAAATTTAGCTAGACAATGAAAAAAAGATGTGTTATACTTTCATAAAGTTGTAAAAAATTTAAATATGTGTGAAAGGAGTACAACACAAATGAAAATCGAAGTAATAGCATCAACAAAAGTAGGGTATGCATTACCAAAAGAAGAGGCTTTGGATTTTTCAGGAAAATCAGCAGGAATCTGTTATTTACCTGATACATTGGAAACATTGTTTGCAGAGCCTGCTGAAAAAACTCAAAGAAGAGTAGATGGAAATCTCAAATCTGGCCATCACAGTGTATTTGGACATGCAACATATAATTTGAGCTTAGAAAGAATTCCTAAGATTCTTGCAATGGTTTTAAATAATGAAAAGGTGTATAACACCTCTGAAAAATCTGCAAGATATACAAAAATGGAGCCTTTACCTCAAGAAAAAGAATTGTATGAAAAGTGGATTGAAATTTATGCAAAACAAATTGCAAAAGAATATCCTCAATTTGATGAAAAACGTGTAAAAAAACTTGCACAAGAAAATGCAAGATATTTAATCAGTGTTTTTACACCTGCAACAGTAATGGAATATACAGTTAATTTTGGACAGTTGAACTATATTATTAACTGGGCTAAAGATTATATTGCAGAAGAACCTGATAATAATTTTTCTATCAAATTAAAGCAAGTATTTAAAGAATTTTTGGAAGTTATGCCTGATGTAGAAGTTGAAGGACTTGATTCTAGAATTAAAGGAAGAAAGTTTTCAATTTTTGCACAAAGAAAGCATAGAAAAGAAGAATTCGGAGAAAATTATTGTACAACATATTTGGCAAGTTTTGCAGAACTTGCACAAGCTCAAAGACATAGAACTTTGAAGTATGAGATGACATTACTTGATGAACCTAAATACTATATTCCGCCTATTATTAGGAATACTGAATTGGAGGAAGAATGGCTTAAAGATATTTCGTCTTTAAAAGAGTTTTATCCTCAAGGAATGTTAGTACGAGTAAATGAAAGAGGTTCAATTGAGGATTTTGTACTTAAATGTACAGAACGTTTATGTGGTGCTGCTCAATTGGAAATTATGGAACAAACTCAAGAAATCATGAAAAAGTATTTGAATGCTGTGAAAGATGAAAAAGAATTGTATGAGTATTTGTTACCATATTCTAAAGGGGCACGTTGTACATTTCCTGGCTGGAAATGCAGTTCGCCTTGTGTATTTGGCGGAAAAAATGCAATGAATAGAAAAGTGTAAATATTGCGAAAATGCGAAAATGGGGTCGGTTCTTAAATTTACATGCAAATTTAAGAACCGACCCCATTTTCGCATTTTCGTATTGTATAATAAAGATTTAATGACAGGAAGAGGTAATGGAAAATATGGATATAAGGAAGGCGTAAGAATAGAAGTGGAGAAATATTTGAGAGAAGAGATGAAAAAATATTTTCCTAGTAATAGAATTGTATATATAGTATAAAATTTCCTAAAACACTTGAAAAGTACGCCAAAACAATGTAAAATATAATAGAGAAAAAATGGAAAAGAGGGCAAAAAATGTATTTAATTGTAGGATTAGGAAATCCAGAAGCAGAATATGGAAAAACAAGACATAATATGGGATTTAATACTATAAATAAAATTGCAGAGCAATATCATATAAATGTTAACAAAACAAAATTTCAAGGACTTAGTGAAGTCGGAACGATAGAAGGTCAAAAGGTGATACTTGTAAAACCACAGACATATATGAACTTAAGTGGAGAATGTGTAAAGCCATTTGTGGATTTTTATAAAATAGAAAAAGAAAATATATTAGTAATATATGATGATATGGATATAGAGCCAGGCAAAATAAAAATAAGAAAAAAGGGCAGTAGTGGAGGTCATAATGGAATGAAATCCATTATCCAAATGATAGGAACAGAAGAATTTCCTAGAATAAGAATTGGAATAGGTAGGCCAGCACATAGTGGAGATGAAATAAATCACGTGATTGGTGCTATACCAGAAGATGAAATACCTTTACTTGACAAAGGAATAGAAAAAGCAAAAGATGCAGTAATCGAAATATTGAAAAATGGAATAGATATTGCAATGAACAAATTTAATTAGGAAGGTAGAGACATGATAGAGTTAATAGTAAACAAAGATGAAAATTCAAAAGTAATAGCTGTTGTAGAAAATGGCAAATTAGTAGAAATATATGAAGAAAATGAAGAAAGTAAAAAAGCAAGAAATGAAGGAAATATATATTTAGGAATTGTAAAGGATATTATACCTGGAATGCAGGCTGCATTTGTAGATATAGGAACAGAAAAAAATAGTTTTATACATGTAAAAGATGTTATTCCTCAAGTTGATGAAAAAATAGAAAAAAGACCAAATGTAAAAATTAAAGATGTAATAAAACCAAATCAAAAAATATTGATACAAATTCAAAAAGATAGTAATGACAAAAAAGGTGCAAGAACATCAACACATATAAAATTAACAGGAAAATATCTTGTTTTAATGCCTAATACTAATATTGTAACAATTTCTCAAAAAATAGTAGATGAGAAAGAAAAACAAAGACTACTAGATATAATAAAGGCTGAATTACCAGAAAACACTGGGGCAATTTTGAGAACTGCTGCGGAGCATAAATCAAAAGAAGAGATAAAAAAAGATTTTGAGCAATTAATGAAAAAGTGGGAAAAAATAAAAACAAAATTTAATAATGGAAAAAACAGTCCAGAAGTGTTATTTAGAAGTCCAAGTATTATAGAAAAAATAATATTAGATTTACCAGAAGATAGAATAGAAAAAATAGAAGTTAATGATCAAGATGAATACAATGAAATTAAAGAAATGTTAGTAGATATGGACGAAAACATTAAAATTGAATTAAAAGATGGATTACTAGAAAAATATGAATTAAGAAAACAAATTGAAAAGTCTAAGCAAAGAAAAATCTGGTTGAATTGTGGTGGATTTATAACAATAGATCCAACAGAAGCATTAATCGCAATAGATGTAAATTCAGGAAAATTCACAGGAAAGAGTACTTTAGAAGAAACAATATATAAAGTAAATTATGAAGCAACAATAGAAATAGCTAAACAATTAAGATTAAGAGATATTGGTGGAATAATAATAATAGATTATATAGATATGTTAAAGCCTGAAAACAAAGAGAAAATAGAAAATCTTTTAAAAGAATGCTTAAAACAAGATAGAGCAAAAACACAGGTTGAAGGATTTACAAATTTAAACTTGATGGAATTAACAAGAAAGCATATCTGTAGTCATAATAGTTAGGAGAATAGTAGTGAAAGTAGGATTTATATCATTAGGATGTAGTAAAAATTTAATTGATACAGAAGTTGCAATTGGACATTTTAAAAATAATCAATATGAAATAGTAAATAACCCAGAAAAAGCAGATATTATAGTAATAAACACTTGTGGCTTTATAGAGTCTGCTAAAGAAGAGGCTATTAATACAATATTGGAAATGGCTGAATACAAAAAGAAAAATTGTAAATATTTAATTGCTATGGGGTGTTTGGTTCAAAGATATTATGATGAATTAGTTAAAGCCCTTCCTGAAGTTGATTTATTCATAAAGATTGATGAATACAACAAGATGTGGGAAAAGATAGAAAAATTAATAAAGGACAATGTTAAAGAAGAAAGTACAACACATACAAGCAATAGAATAACTGAAATAAAGCCATTGCCAATGCCAACATATAATGAGTTTTATGAAAGAGTTGTAACCACTGGGGAAAATTATGCATATTTAAAAATTGGAGAAGGATGTAGTAATAGATGTACATATTGTGCAATTCCATATATTAGAGGTCCATTTGTTAGCAGAAAAATGGAAGAAATTATAGAAGAAGCCAAAATGTTAGCAAGTAAAGGAATAAAAGAGTTGATTGTAATTGCTCAAGATACTACTAAATATGGTGTTGACATTTATGGTGAACCTAAACTAGCAGAATTATTACAAGCATTATCAGAAATACCAGAAATTCATTGGATAAGATTTTTATATTCTTATCCAGAAGGAATAACAGATAAATTAATAGAAACAGTAAAAAATAATGATAAAATTTGTAAATATTTTGATATTCCAATTCAACATATATCTGATTCAATATTAAAAAAGATGAATAGAAAAACAAATAAAAAGCAAATAGAGAACTTAATAGAAAAATTGAGAAAAGAAATTCCAGATGTGACTTTACGTACAAGCTTAATTGTAGGATTCCCTGGAGAAACAGAAAAAGATTTTGAAGAATTAAGAGAATTTGTAAAAAAAGCTAAATTTGATAAGTTAGGAACATTTATGTATTCAAAA
>OJLA01001034.1_pt1 | contig 20335 bp, 16 predicted proteins | sample 1596611 | NCBI WGS metagenome assembly OJLA01 (sample SAMEA4350168, study PRJEB24818) | metagenome | biome: human; feature: gut; material: faeces | place: Denmark | collected 2013-09
CAACATTCCCAAGCGTTATCAGGGTTTGTCCGGACGGGTCACTTACGGTTTCCGGGACACGTACTTGCTTGATTTGAATTTCGGTTATACCGGTTCTGAGAATTTCCAGAAAGGTCGCCGTTTCGGTTTCTTCCCTTCCGTGGCTTTGGGGTGGATTCCCACCAACTATGAGTTTATCCGCGACCGCTTGCCTTGGTTGGATTATTTCAAGATACGCGGTTCGTGGGGTCAGGTCGGCAACGACCAGATAACTAACAAGCGTTTCCCTTACCTGACGCTTATGAACGAGAATGCTTCAGCGGGGTGGAACGGTTCCAAAGGTGTGACGGAGTCTTCCATCGGTGCCGATAACCTTCAATGGGAAAAGGCCACCAAGTTGGATCTCGGTATCGATGCGAAGCTCTTCGGGCAGCGGGTGAACTTTACGGTCGATTTCTTCCGCGACCGCCGTGACGACATCTTCCAGCAGCGCACGATGGTGCCCGACTATGTGGGATTGGTGGAACAGCCGTACGGTAATGTGGGTAGTATGGTGAGCTTCGGTGCGGACGGAAATATTTCCTATACCCAGGACTTCGGGCGTGATTTCACGCTGACGCTTCGTGGAAACTTCACTTATACGGCCAATATGGTGAAGACTTGGGAAGAGGCTTTCCAGAAATATGCCTATCAGGAAAAGGCGGACAAACCTTATAATTTCTACTCGGGTTATATCGCGTTGGGATTGTTCCGCGATGAAGACGATGTGAAGTACAGTCCGGATCAAAGCAGTATCGCAGGACGTAAAGTTCTGCCCGGTGACATCAAGTACAAAGATGTGAACGGCGACGGAGTGATTACTTCTGACGACCAGGTGCCTTTGTCCAGCAACCCGAACTATCCGCGTTTGATGTATGGCTTCGGTGCGGAGTTCCGGTGGAAGAAGCTGACGTTGGGACTATTGTTCAAAGGCGTCGGAAATGTGGAGAATTATGTCGTTGATTATTGGAAAAGCGGTTCCGGATTTTTGCCATTTGGCACGGGGACCACGGGAAATGTATTAGCCATTACGGCCAATCAGGGGAATCGTTGGACTCCCCGTGAGATTTCCGGTACTCCGGCCACGGAGAATCCTAATGCCATGTTCCCCCGCCTTTCTTACGGTAACGACCATAACAGCGTGCAGAACTCCACATTCTGGAAAACCAACGCCCGGTATTTGCGTTTGCAAGAGATAAACCTGAGTTATAATTTCACTTCCGGAAAGATATTGAAGGCTGTTGGCGTCTCTTCGCTCGACCTCCAATTCGTAGCCTCTAACGTATGCGTGTGGAGCCCGTTCAAGCACTGGGACCCGGAACTGGCCGCTTATAATGGGACGGCTTACCCCATTCCGGCACGCTATGCTTTCCAAATGTATATTAACTTCTAAACAGAATGCAATGAAAATGAAATTCAATCATATATTGGCAGGAAGCGTATTCCTGACGGTCATGGGTATGACGTTCTCGTGTGATTACTTGGATGTGGATGAATATTTCGATGATACGTTGAAATACGATTCCGTGTTTAGTAACAAACGTTATTTCGAGGCTTATTTATGGGGCGCGGCCGCCCAGTTGCCTGACGAGAGCAAGATTTTCGGGCATGAGTATGCTCCGGGCATTACGGCTGGAGATGACATTTTTACCGTGATGAGTACGGACATATTCCGGGGTTCTGCCTTCACTTTGGGATATGTCACTCCCGATGACTTGCGGGGGATGAACATCTGGAGCGACATGTACAAGATTATCCGCAAAGCCAATATCATGCTGTCACGGATGGACGAATGTCAGGACATGACCACGGCCGACCGTCGCAATTATACGGGTTACATCCATTTTCTGCGTGGCTATGCTTATTACCATATCCTGATGAACTGCGGTCCGGCTATATTGGTGGGCGACCAGGTGTATGAGAGCAATCTGGACGGGATAGCATACAATAATTATCGGGCCACGTATGACGAGACGGTGGAATACATCTGTTCGGAGTTGGAGACGGCGGCGGCTTATTTGCCCGTACGGAGTTCGATGGCGCAGTTCGAGCGTCCCACACGGGGCGCAGCGTATGCTTTGATAGCCCGTGTGCGGCTTCATGCGGCTTCCCCGTTGTTCAATGGGACTTCGGTTACCCGGAAATATTTCGGCAAGTGGCAGCGTAGTTACGACGGGGCGAATTATGTGAACCTGAATTATGACGAGCGTAAATATGCTTTGGCCGCTGCAGCTTGCAAGCGTGTGATGGACATGCAGGCGTATGAATTGTTCACCGTGAAAAAAGACCAAAGTACACCGGACTTGCCGGGGGGCGTACCGACGGCAGACTTTCCAAGTGGTGCCGGAGGCATCGACCCTTTCAAATCCTATTCCTATATGTTTACGGGGGATGAACCCTTTAAGAACAACAGCGAGGTGATTTGGGGGCGTATCTCAGGTGAGGTTTCGGCCTATACACAGCAGTCGTTCCCCGAATTTATGGGCGGTTACAATGGCATGGGTTTGACCCAGAAGATGATTGACGCTTACCGTATGGACGACGGACGTACGATAGAAGAGGCGCGTGCGGACGGCGATTACAAAGAAGGGCCCAACGACTTTACCGATGGACCGAGGGACTTCTCGGGTTATCATTTGGAGGGCGGCATCTGGCAGATGTACGCCAACCGTGAAATGCGCTTTTATGCTTGCGTGGGATTCAGCGGGTGCTACTGGCCCGCGTTGTCGACGACACAGAATGATGTCCGTAATCAGGTCGTGGAATATTGCTTGGACGGGAATGCCAACAAATATGCCAGTAATACCACGGCAGAGAACTATACTCCCACCGGATACGTGATAAAGAAGTATATCTCTTCGTACGACGCGTGGAAAGGGGACGGTAACGAACGTTATGAGAAGGGGTTCCCCATCATCCGTTATGCTGAAATCCTGCTCTCGTATGCGGAAGCGTTGAACGAGCTGACGGCATCCCATTCCGTCACTTTGCCTTCGGGTGAGACTTACATGCTTTCGCACGATGTCAACGAGATAGCCTCGGCGTTCAACCAGGTTCGCTACCGTGCCGGGCTTCCGGGCCTGAAGGCCGCTGAACTGAACGACCGCGACGAGCTTTTCGAGCAAATCAAGCGTGAGCGCATGGTGGAGTTCCTGGGCGAAGGCCGCCGGTTCTACGACGTGCGCCGTTGGGGCATTTATGAAGACGAGGATTCCGAGCCGATTATGGGTTTGAACATAGAGGCCAACAAGAACGGCGGGTTCTACCAGCGTACGGTCGTGAACGAGAGGAACTACCGGGACCGCGTGGTGGACAAGCGGCTCTTGTTCCTGCCCATCAGCAAGTCGGAGTTGCGTAAAGTCCCCTTGCTGGACCAGAATCCCGGTTACAGCGATTAGTATTTACAAACCTTAAAAACAGATGAACCAGATGAAAACGATAATTAAGAAAGCCGGTATACTCTATATGGCCTTATCTTTCGGTCTGACCTCCTGCGAGACATTCGATTTCGGTCAGGAAATGGGGCAGAAAGTGATTTGCATCATCAGCGACGACGACCTTGTGTTTACGGGCATGCACGATTTGAACGAACCGGAGAGCACGGGATATATATCCGTCAATTGCGGCGGCTCGCTCCATATCGACCGTGACGTGGAGGTGGTGATGGAATATTCTCCGGAGGTGCTGGCACAGTACAACAAGTCGAAGTATGACATAGATGAAGAGAAGTATGCGAAAGAACTGGATTCCCGTTACTACACGATTCCCGAGATGCGGGTGACGCTGAAGGCTTCGAGTGCGGACACCTATGACACGATGCCCATCCGTGTCCGTCCGGAAGGTCTTTCTCCCGACAGCATTTACTTCATCCCCCTTCGCATCCGTTCCGTGTCGGCTTATTCGGTGAATCCGGACAAGAGCCAGGTGCTTTACCGTGTTTATATGAAGAACCTTTATGCCCGTAGCGACGAGGCTTCCATTTACAATGCCACGGGTACGACCCAGAAGGACGGGGAGAACGAGGTGGAGGCGGCGGCGTCTCAGACCTTCCATCCTCTGACGAAGAACACTTTCCGCATATTTGCGGGAATCAAAGGCTATGAGACGGATGCGGATGTGATTCGCAAGAATGGCATCATCGTTCAGGTGAACGAAGACCACAGCCTGACGATGCGTCCATACGATGAGGATTCCATAGAGGTGGCACCCGTGGACGCTTCCCGTCCGGATTATTACGGTGAGTATAGTTTGTCGGAAGTATATGGTGGGAAAAAGCGCCAACGCTTCGATTTCAAGTACAAATACCGTTTCAAGGGTGATACGCAATGGGAGACGGTTAATTTGCGTTCCTTGCGCAATGTTACGCTCGACTTGATTGATGAATGACGGCCGTTGCGTATCGGGTGGCCATTCCCGTCCCAGGTAAGGAGGGGTGGGGATGGCCGCTTTTCATGTCCCTCCTTTCGTCTTTTTCGTAAGGTGCGGGGGCGAAGCCGTGTTTTTCGTCTGTTCGGAGGATTATCCGGAAGTGATATACCAAAATGTCAATTTGTTAATTCCGACCTTGTGTGGCTCGATTATCCGTGTCTTTGTCAGGATCCGGTGGAAAATACGCGATTCTCGCGCCGTTTCGCGCAAGCGGAATGTATGCCCTTTGCCTGTTTTTTCCGATATTGTGACGGGTACAAGTGCGTTTCCTGCGCAAAGTGGAAAGTGTAGCGGGAGTTTTTCGGCTATCCGGGTTTACAAAATGACAGCCAGGTTTGGTATGCCGTTTCGTTCCGATTAGTCCAAAAAGCGGTGTTTTACGCAGTCCACCGCCTCGTTGGCAGTAGCGTTTTCCGACGACAGGCGCATGCCGTCGCGTCGGCATGAGGAGAAAAAAAGTGTTGATTCCGTCACGCGATAAATTTTCCGGCTTCAAAATCGCAACCTTTTGGTGAACAAATATAAAAAACGTCCCTGAAGTCTTAAAAAAAGTATGCGAAATAGCGGCTTACAGCCGCTGATTTATGCTTTTCGCATGGCTTTTCGGTTTTTCAAAATGGCTTTCTGTGGTTATTCTGTAACTTGAAACGTTAGTTTCGCTTTCATATTGTCAATTTGGAGTTTGCTGTCCGGGTTCGGCCGTGGAACGTACCCTTTTGCGTCGGGGAATGCACGTGGTCGGCACGGGCTGGCCGAGGTATCATTATGATTTCCGCCCGATGTTTTTGGGGCATAGGCACAATTTCTTCATGGAAACGTTCTTGCAAATCATAAAAATCAGTAACTTTAGCCTGATAATTTGTTTCAATGAGATTGATATTATGTATTATACCATTAAGGAAGCTACCGCGCAAGATTGCGGCTTGATAAACCGGTTGGCTTGGAAAGCTTTTCCGCCGACTTACCAGGCCATACTGACGCCGGAGCAGATCGAGTATATGATGCACTGGATGTATGACGAAGTCAGTTTGCGCCGCCAGATGACGAAGGAAGGTCATGTCTATTTTATTATTCATGTAGAGGGAGAGCCGGCCGGTTATGTGTCTGTGCGGCCGGAGGATGCCGGAGTGTTCCATCTGGAGAAAATTTATGTTTTGCCTGATTTTCAGGGATGCCATTGTGGAAGTGCCTTGTTCCGTCATGCCGTGGCGTATGTAAGACGGGTTTGTCCGGAGGCGCGGGCGATAGAGCTGAACGTGAACCGGCAAAATCCTGCGCTTGGTTTTTATCGCCGTATGGGCATGCGCATCGACCGTGAAGGCGATTTCGATATCGGTAACGGGTTCTATATGAATGATTATATCATGCGCCTTGAACTCTAAGAAAGGGAGAAAAAGTTTGTGGATTTTGTTGGCCGTTTGATTGAAAAGTAGTAATTTTGCAAGCCGATTATTATCAAAAAGACGATAAAAGTCTTAGAACCTGCGTGTTAATAGCTCTTTCATTGGCCTGGAAGGGTGGTTAGGGAATCGCAGAAAAAGGAATTTAAAGTTTTTTTAGTAGTAACAATTTTATTTTTAAATTAAAGAATGAATACTTTAAGTTACAAGACCATTTCGGCCAATAAGGAGACCGTGAAGAAGGAATGGGTTGTTGTAGATGCAACAGACCAAGTATTAGGTCGTCTCGGCTCTAAGGTGGCAAAATTATTAAGAGGTAAGTATAAGCCGAACTTTACACCTCACGTGGACTGCGGTGATAATGTGATTATTATCAATGCAGACAAGGTGAAGTTGACCGGTAAGAAATGGACGGATCGCGTATATCTCCGTTATACAGGTTATCCCGGTGGTCAGCGTGAAATGACTCCGGCCCGTTTGATGTCTCGTCCTAACGGTGCGGATAAGTTGGTGAGAAAAGTAGTAAAGGGAATGTTGCCTAAGAATCGTTTGGCAGACCAGTTGCTGGGTCATTTGTATATCTATGCCGGCAGCGAGCACAAACACGAGGCACAGCAACCTAAAGTTATTGATATAAACCTGTATAAATAATAAGTGATGGAAGTAGTTAATGCATTAGGCAGACGTAAGAGCGCCGTAGCTCGCGTATATGTTAGCGAGGGTACAGGAAAGATTACTATTAACAAGAGAGACCTTGCAGAGTACTTTCCCTCTACAATTCTTCAATATGTGGTAAAGCAGCCTCTGTCTACTTTGGGTGTAGAAGAAAAATATGACATCAAGGTGAATGTCTACGGCGGTGGTTTTACCGGCCAGTCTCAGGCGTTGCGTCTTGCGATCGCCCGCGCATTGGTGAAAATCAATGCTGACGACAAGAAGGCACTTCGCGCAGAAGGGTTCATGACACGTGATTCCCGCGTTGTTGAACGTAAGAAGCCGGGTCGTCCGAAAGCACGTCGTAGATTCCAGTTCAGTAAACGTTAATATCGGCCGTTTATCGAGCTGCATAAACGTTTAGTATCTAAACCCGTGGGATTCTTAGGGACTACCTGTGGGTTGGTTGAGAAAACAAAAAAGAAAGTAAACGATTAAAAAAGAAAAAACAATGTCTAGAACTAATTTTGATACCTTATTGGAAGCTGGTTGCCACTTCGGCCACTTGAAAAGAAAATGGAATCCGGCAATGGCTCCTTATATCTTTATGGAACGTAATGGTATTCATATCATCGACCTCCATAAGACTGTGGCTAAAATCGACGATGCCGCAGAGGCTTTGAAACAAATCGCAAAATCGGGAAAGAAGATTTTGTTCGTTGCTACTAAAAAACAAGCTAAGCAGGTCGTAGCTGAGAAAGCTGCGGCTGTGAACATGCCTTATGTAATCGAACGTTGGCCGGGTGGTATGTTGACCAACTTCCCGACCATCCGCAAGGCTGTGAAGAAGATGGCCAATATCGATAAGTTGACGGCTGACGGGACTTATTCCAATTTGTCAAAGCGCGAGATTCTTCAGATCTCCCGCCAACGTGCCAAGTTGGAGAAGAACTTGGGTTCTATTGCCGATTTGACTCGTCTTCCGTCTGCACTTTTCGTGGTAGACGTATTGAAAGAGCAGATTGCTGTCCGCGAAGCTAACCGTTTGGGTATCCCTGTGTTTGCTATCGTAGATACGAACTCAAATCCTGATAACATCGATTTCGTTATTCCGGCAAACGATGATGCAAACAAGAGTGTTGAGGTGATACTCGAAGCTTGTTGTGCGGCTATTGCTGAAGGCTTGGAAGAACGTAAGGCAGAAAAAGTGGATGCGGAGGCTGCTGGCGAGGCGGAAAACAAACCCCGTAAACGTACGGCTAAGGCTCGTGTAGAGAAGTCGGAAGAGGCAGAGGAAGAAACTGTCGAGACGGCTGAAGCTGAAGCATAATTGATTTAATCACACGTAATACAAGATAAGATTATGGCTGTTACAATGGCAGATATTACCAAGCTCCGTCAAATGTCGGGAGCGGGTATGATGGATTGCAAGAAGGCTTTGGAAGAAGCTGGCAATGACATCGAGAAAGCAATGGAAATCATTCGTAAAAAAGGTCAGGCCGTAGCTGCTAAGCGTTCAGACCGCGAGGCTGCAGAAGGCTGTGTGCTGGTAAAGGCTGAGAATGGTTTCGGTGCGATTATCGCTTTGAAGTGTGAAACGGACTTTGTAGCCAAGAACGAAGATTTCGTGAAGCTGGCGAAGGATATTCTTGATTTGGCTGTAGCTAACAAATGCAAGACTTTGGACGAGGTGAAGGCTTTGCCGATGGGTAAGGCGACTGTGGCAGATGCCGTGGTTGACCGTAGCGGTATCACCGGAGAAAAAATGGAGTTGGACGGTTATATGGTGATTGAAGGTGAGGACATCGCTGTGTACAACCATCAGAACAAGAACCAACTTTGTACCATGGTTGCTTTGAACAAGAAAGTGGCTGAGGAATTTGGGCACGCAGTGGCCATGCAGATTGCAGCCATGAATCCTCGTTCGATTGACGAAAGCGACTATCCGGCAGACGTATTGGCCAAGGAGAAAGAAATCGCTGCTGATAAAGCACGTCAGGAGGGCAAGCCTGAGAATATGATTGAGAAGATTGCTACCGGACGTCTGAATAAGCTGTTCAAGGAAGAATGCTTGTTGAAGCAGGCTTTCATTCAGAATGATAAGATCAGCGTGGCTGACTATTTGAAGGGTGCCGACAAGGATTGTACGGTGACAGCTTTCAAGCGTTTTACCTTGCGTGCTGAATAATTTTTCATACGCGAATATATTTTAGAGGAAGAGCAGGACATCCCGACGGATTGTCCTGCTCTTTTTTCGTTAAAATAACGTTATTAGGTTTAAGGCGTGCGGGTGTAGAAAATAAATCTGTATTTTTGCAGTATAATTTAAAAGAAAATAGAGTCATGAAGATACTGGCAGTAGGCATGAACTATGCCAAGCACAATAAAGAGCTTGACGGAACGTTATATAAACCGGAAGAACCTGTAATTTTCGCAAAGCCGGATTCGGCTTTATTGAAGGATGGGAAACCTTTCTTTATCCCGGATTTTACGAAACAGTGTGATTACGAAACTGAATTAGTGATCCGTATTTGCCGGTTAGGCAAGAACATCGCTCCGCGTTTTGCTTATCGTTATTACGATGCAGTGACGGTGGGGATTGATTTTACGGCACGGGATTTGCAGAGAAAGTTTAGAAAGGAGGGGCTGCCGTGGGAACTTTGCAAGGGGTTCGACAGCTCTGCGGCCATCGGAGATTTTGTGTCCAAGGAAGAGCTTCCGGATATCCAGCAGATACCTTTTCATCTGGATATCGACGGGCATACGGTGCAGGAAGGGTATTCGGGCGATATGCTCTTTGCGGTAGATGAACTTATCGCATACGTCAGCCGCTTCTATACGCTGAAGATAGGTGACCTGCTGTTTACCGGCACGCCTTCGGGGGTAGGGCCTGTAGCTGTGGGACAACATTTACAGGGGTATATCCAGGAACGAAAAGTTTTGGATTTTAATGTGAGGTGAAAGAATGAGATTAAAGACGGCCATATTTTTGCTTCTGGCGTGCATGACACGTTTGTGGGCACAGGAATTTACTTATGTGGATTGGAATATATTGCGTCCGGATACGTTGCCGGTCCAATATACGGAAGTGATTCCTTTGGACGAGGATTACCGTAGTTTCCGCTACGAAGTCCGTTTGGATTATCCTGAATATGTCCGTTTGACCGCAACGGAAGCAGAGCGTGTGGCTGTATGGGGAAAGGACTTGCCGGAGAATCCGGACGTTTATTGCCAAGTGGCGGTAAGCCGGAAGAAAGGTGTTTTGGATGTGGCTTTTGTCCCTATCGTACGGCGTGGAGGGAAATATTATAAGTTGGCGAGTTTCAAAATGAATATCGTCCGTAGTCCGAAAACACTTACGAGGGCATTGTCGGTTGCGGCGGGAAAGACGGCTGCGGAAAGATATGCCTCTAATTCGGTGCTGTCTCAGGGGCGTTGGGTGAAAATCGGTATTACGGAAGATGGAGTGTATCGTCTGACTGCGGCTGATTTGAGGCGGATGGGATTCAATGACCCTTCCCGAGTGAAACTGTATGGCTATGGGGGGCATGTGCAGGACGAAGTGATAGATGCCGATACGGATTTTGACGATTTGGAAGAAGTTCCTCTTTATCGTGACGAACGGGGACTTTTGTTTTTCGGCAAGGGGCTGATTTCATGGTCGGCCACGGACCGTAGAGGGCGGGCGACCCACCGTGTGAATACTTTTGCAAAGCAGGCTTGTTATTTTCTTACGGAAGGGGATTCGCCCAGAACGATAGAAAAAGCAGCCGTGTCCGGCTCTCCACAGAAGAATTTGGATTACACGCCGGCAAATGTATTGTATAAGAAAGAAGAATACGCATGGTACCAGTCGGGGCGTAACTTTTACGAGTCTGCCAATTACGCCTCTTCTAATTCGCGTACTTATCAGTTGCCGGTTGTGGATCCCGTTGCGTCTGCGGGTGGTTCCTTGAAAGTGAGTTTTACGGCACATACTACCAAAGACGAAGGTGATTCTTATGTGACTCCTACGGTCGATGGAGTGAAATTGTCTGCCATGAGAATTAGTTGGTCTGGAGAATACGATGCGGCAAAGGAAGGGACTCAGACTTACACGTTGAACACCTTGCATGAGGGAACGACGGGAACCCAAGTCACTTTGGTTTCTACGGCCGGAGTGGATGGCCGTTTGGGCTATCTTGAGTTGTGTTACCGCAGGCAACTCAAAATGCGTGATGCTTTTTTGTATATTCGTCATACGGAAACTGTGCCCAGTAATTTTGTGATAGATGCCAATGGGAGGAGCGGATTGAAGTTGTGGTGTTTGGGACGTAGGGGCAATCCTATGACGGAATACCAAGGTACATGGTCCGGCTCTACCTATACGGTTCCGGTATCCGACCCGACCGTGGAATATGTGGCAGTGGATGTGAATGCGGATTTTCCATCGCCCTCTTATATCGGCGAGGTGGCCAATCAGAATTTGCATGCCACGCCTGCTACCGACATGGTTATCATTATTCCAGCCAGCGGTAAACTTTATGCACAGGCGGAGCGTTTGGCCGAAGCTCATCGGAGTGTGGATGGCTTGCGTGTACAAATCGTGCGTGCCGACCAGATTTATAATGAGTTCTCTTCCGGGACACCGGATGCTACGGCCTATCGCCGTTTTATGAAAATGTTGTATGACCGTGCAGCGACAGATGCCGATATGCCCCGCTACCTCTTGTTGTTCGGCGACGGCATGTGGGACAACCGTATGATAACGGCCGACACGCGTGGTCTTAATCCGGATGATTATCTGCTTTGTTACGAATCGGAGAATTCTCTCAGCCATACCTCCAGTTTCGTGATGGAAGACTATTTCGGGCTTTTGGACGATGGCGAAGGAGATAATTTGATGAAAAATAAGATAGATTTGGGTATCGGCCGTTTCCCGGTGACGACGGAGGCGGAAGCCAAGATTCTGGTGGACAAGACGGTTGATTATATGGAGAACAAGTACGCCGGCTCTTGGAGAAATGTGATTTGTGTGATGGGCGACGATGGAGACAACAATGACCATATCGGGAAAGCCGAACTTATTGCAAAACAGGTGGAAGAAGAACATGCCAGCATGCAGGTAAACCGTATTTATTGGGATGCTTATAAAAGGGAAGCCGGTGCTTCCGGATATTCTTACCCTGCTGTGACGGCGGACATTAAGCAACAGATGGAGGAGGGATGCCTGGTGATGAATTATTCGGGGCATGGAAATCCACGTGAATTGTCGCATGAGTTGGTGCTGAAGATGGCTGATTTTTCTTCTTTTTCTTCACCTAATTTGCCTTTGTGGATTACGGCTGCTTGCGATGTGAATCCTTTTGATATGATGGAAGACAACATCGGCGAGCGGGCTGTGCTGAACCCAAAAGGAGCGGCCGTGGCTTTTTACGGAACCACCCGGACGGTGTATTCCGACCGTAACAGTTTGATGAATCGTTATTTTACAAGGTCTGTTTTGGGGAAAGATATGTATGGTCGACGCAATGCAGTAGGAGATGCCGTTCGTTTAGCTAAAGTAGAATTGCTTTCACCGCATTATTGCGAAAATCATGGATATAGTATTTGTTCACATTATAATGACGAATCGGTGAATAAACTCCATTATGTCCTTTTGGGCGATCCTGCTTTGAAACTCGGGGTTCCCGAGTATAAACTCGTGGTAGATAGCATTAACGGGACACAAATTGGGGATGATTTGCCTTTTGCCAATTTTGAGGCGGGAAGTATAGCCCGTGTATCCGGACATGTGACAGATGCTTCAGGTACCCGATTGCCTGATTACTCGGGCGTGCTTTCTGCAATGGTATATGACAGTGAAAGTGTCATTACCTGTTTGAACAATGATGGACAATCGGATACTGCCGTGGTTTATGTGACGCGTGACAAACGTTTGTATACCGGTAGCGATTCCATTAAGCAGGGTGAGTTTACCATTACGTTTCCGGTACCGATGGATATCAAGTATTCAGGAGAGACCGGTCGGGTTTTGTTGTACGCAATCGACAATGGGAAGCGGCGTGAGGCTAATGGGTATACGGAAAATGTGACGGTGGGCGGCAGCAGTGATGAATTGTCCGGAGACAAAGAGGGGCCGAAGATTACGGCTTATCTGAACCGTGAGGATTTCATTTCCGGGGGAACGGTTAACGCTTCACCTTATTTCGTGGCATTGTTGGAAGATGAGAGTGGGATTAATGTGACCAATACGGCTGTGGGGCACGATTTGGAGCTTACGATAGACGGAGATCCTGCTATGACTTATATTTTGAATAATGATTACGTAAGTGACTTCGGCGATTACCGGAGGGGGCAATTGGCTTACGTCATACCTACATTGCCGAATGGCAAGCATACCCTGACTTTCCGGGCATGGGATGTGATGAATAATTCCTCCACCGTGACTTTGGATTTCAATGTAGACAGCAGCCTTAGTCCTGATTTGATAAATCTGACTTGCACGAACAATCCGGCTCGTGAGCAGACTACGTTTATTATGCGGTATGACCGTCCGGGCACGGAGTGTAGTTTTATGCTCGAAGTATTCGATTTTGCCGGACGCAAGCTATGGACGCATACGGAAGAGGGGATGTCGGAAGACGGGATTTACCGAGTGAATTGGAATTTGACGACATCTACCGGCATGCCGCTTTCCACCGGAGTCTATTTATATCGGGCTACTGTGTCTACACCGGACAGTAAGGCGGTATCCCGTGCGAATAAAATCATTATATTAGGCAATAAATAGAAAAGCCTCACGTTATTTTATCATGTGAAAAAGAAAGAAAACCAGTATGAAGAAATATCTGTTTGCTATTTTGTGCCTGTGGTGTGGCACGATGTTATCCCTACATGCACAGGACAAAAAAAATATGTTCAACCCCGTAACCACCAGTGTGACCTCTCAATCCATTGCGCCGGATGCGCGTGGCGGTGCGATGGGCGATCTTGGGGCGGCCACGGAGCCGGACGTGAGTTCGCAGTATTGGAATCCGGCCAAGTATCCTTTTTGTATCGGTCGGGCAGGAGTTGCCGTGAACTATACACCTTGGTTACGTCAGTTGGTCAATGATATTAACTTGGCATACGTGAGCGGTTTCTATCGTTTGGGTGATTATCAGGCGTTGAGCGCTTCCCTCCGTTACTTCTCTTTGGGGGAAGTGTCTACGAGTAGCGATATGTCTTCATCGGATAACATGACCATCAGTCCGTATGAAATGTCGGTGGATGTAGCCTATTCCCGTATGTTGAGCGAAACGTTCTCGGCGGCTGTAGCTTTGCGTTTTATTTATTCCGACATTACTTACGATTATTCGGATGAGACGAGTCCCGGTAAAGCTTTTGCTGCGGACATAGCACTTTATTGGAACCGTTACTTTACGGGGCGTACGCGGGAGTGGAACATGGGCATCGGCTTGAACATCAGTAATATCGGTAGTAAGATTTCTTACGGTGGAGATGATAACTCCGAATTCATCCCGACGAATTTGCGTTTGGGAGTCAATTTCCTCATTCCTATAAATGAGTATAACAAGTTCTCCATTGCGGCTGATGCCAATAAACTTTTGGTGCCGACTTATCCGAAACAGAACGAAGGCGAAGCCGATCAGGATTATACGGATCGTGTACAGCGGGATTATTACGATATATCCCCCATTGCCGGTATTTTCAAGAGTTTTGGTGATGCCCCCAACGGTTTTAAGGAAGAAATGCAAGAGATACAATGGAGCATGGGCTTGGAGTACATATATAATGACCGCTTTTCGCTTCGTGCCGGTTACCATCACGAGAGCGAAAACAAGGGAAACCGCAAGTACTTCACCGTGGGTGCCGGTTTTCGGATGAGTGTATTTTCGTTGGATGCCGGTTACGTATTCTCTACGGCTCAAAGCAATCCGCTTGACCAGACCATGCGTTTCACTTTAGGTTTTGATTTGGACGGTATGAAAGATTTGTTCGGTCGTCGTCGTTAATCGTAAAGGGTAAATCATGGGAAAGATTAGAGTGGGTTTCGGTTTCGACGTACACCGTTTGGTGGAAGGACGTGAATTATGGTTGGGGGGGATACGTTTGGAGCATTCCATGGGGCTGTTGGGGCATAGCGATGCCGATGTCTTGATTCATGCCATCTGCGATGCCCTTCTCGGGGCAGCCAATATGAGAGATATCGGTTATCATTTTCCGGATACGGGAGAGGAGTTTCGTGACATCGACAGTAAAATCTTGTTGCGCAAGACAGTGGAACTGATTGGCACGAAAGGCTACCGTGTGGGGAACGTCGATGCCACGGTTTGTGCGGAGCGTCCGAAATTGAAACCTCATATTCCCGCCATGCAGGTTTGTCTGGCTGAGGTGATGGGTATTGATGCAGACGACGTGTCTGTAAAAGCTACAACCACAGAAAAGTTAGGTTTTACAGGGCGAGAAGAAGGTATTTCCGCATACGCGACCGTGCTTATTGAAAGTTAAAAGTATAGACGCTCATCCAATCGTTGAACTCTTTTTCCATTTTATATCCTGGCTCGGTTTGTAAGTCCGGGCTGTTTTTTGCGCCGTAAACATAGACGGTCGTGTCTTCTTCTGCGACATAATGTCGGATGTCAGTCGTGTGTTCCACGATGGCGATTTCTTGTTTGTCACCGATGAAGTGGGTTATAAGGAGAAGGGTGTTCTTTTCCTCGTGGTCGGGACCGTAAAGCAAGATTCGTTTCGCGTGTGAAGGCCATTCTCTGTCCGAGGTGCGATTCACGTATTCCATGGGGCGTTCGCACCATGCATAAGCGATAAACGCCGCCACGAATATGCCGGCCAGAACTTTGGGGACGCGCTGCAAGCCCAAGGCGAGATAGTAGGCTACAGCCACTAAACACAGTGGAACGGAAGGGCTGATATACCGAGTCGCTTTCCAGTTGGCCATCCACATGACAACTACGGCCCATGCCATGGTGCATACGAACAACCATGCGCCCGGCAGTCGGTGGGAATGGAACGGTTGTTTCGGTTTACGGACAAGGAGGGTTACCAAGTAGAGAATAATGGCTGTTCCCCATACGGGGGTGAGTATGCGTAAGGCGGTGATGTAGCCCAGTCCTATTACGGTAAGCCTCAAGTTGCTAAGCCAGTCGCCGCCTTGCATCTTATCTGCTACTTCCGTTGCGCGGGCATCATGCAGAAAGTTGAAGAAACCTTCATAAAGGAGTACGCATAAGAGCAGGCTGGCTATGCCCAGAACCGGGTAAAAGCCCAAGTCCTTGTAAGCGTGTTGACGGCAACTGTACACAGCAAGGCATAAGAGGGTAAATCCGAAAAACAAGGCATTGAAGTATCCACATGACAATAAGGCGGCTGATATGGCAAGCCCACCCGTAAAAGTACCGGGTGCCCAAAGTGTCTGTTGGTTGTGGATGCGTGCGGCTGCTCGCAGGCACCAATAGGCCCAAAGGACAAATAGCCATTCCGCCATGAGGTATTCGCGAGCCTGTAGGACGTTTGAAACGGAGACAGGATTCATATAGGCCAATAGCAGGCAGAAAGTCGTCAACATGGTCTTTCCAGGAAATAACATGCGTAAGAGGAGTGCCATGGACAGGAAAGACAGGCCGAAAAACACAAGGTTCAACCCGCAACTGCGGCGGATTAGTACATCTGTCGATGGAGTGTCCACTCCTGTCAGTGCGCAACGCAGAGCCATATAATAGAGGCTGGCATGCGAGCCGTCCCTATTGTCATGATGTAATGCGGCCAAATCGTCCCACAAACCTTCCAGTCCCCCGCGGTCGTCGATGTAACATTGTTGGCGTAGTTCCTTTCCCGTAAGGATATGTCCGGCCTCGAACGTCTTCTTTCCCCACCCCGGCAGGTTGTAGGCAAGACTGACGGAAGTCGGGTCGTCGATGTACATGTATTCCTTTTCGTGTATCCAGTATAGTCTGGTGAGAAGGGCCAGAAAGAAAACGAGTAGGATGGGCCATGCGTGGAATATCTTTTGTGCCCGGTGGACAGAGAGAGAAGTCGGTTTTTCCATATTTGTTTCTTATAATGTTTGGTTATGATAAGCTTTACGGTAATTCATCGGAGTCAGTCCCGTCGTTTTTTTGAAGATACGGTTGAAATAAGCTTGGTCTTCAAAGCCCAGTTGGTAAGCTATTTCCTTAATCGGAGTCAGTTCCGTCACCAGACGAAGCTGTGCTTTCTCCATCCTTTTCTTGTTGATATAGCATAAAGGTGTCATTTTCATTTCCCGTTTGAAGATTCTGATCAGATGGTCTTTGGACAGGCAGGATAGGGCAGCCAAAGCTTCAATGTCCGGTTTGGCATTCAGGCGTGTACGTATATAAGCCAAAACCCGGGTGATGCGTTCATCAGCTACGTATTTTTTCGGTTGTGCCTGATGCAGGAATTCTGCTAGTAATTGGTAGATAATGCCACGGGATTCCACCCGTGCATACAGTTCCCGTTGTTTGTTCTTCAGGATGTTGCGGGTAAGTGCCGGACTGTTGTCATAATATTGCGGGTCGGTTTGCGTAAGTTCCAAACCCGGGCACAGTTTATACAATTTCCGGATGTAGGAAAGTGTTTCGTTTTCCGTCCGGATTTCTGTCGGGAGTTCCCAGTCTTCCAGAATATCGTGGTCGGATTCGTTATAAATGTGGATATAATAATGGCAAAACTCTCCATGGCAAATGTAACTGTGTGTGGTAAAGGCCGGAATGATATACATAAGCCCGGGATGCAAATCTTGTTTTTTGTCGGGTAGTTCGATTTGTGCATACCCTTTCGTTACATAATATATTCGGGTGAACGGGCTACAGATGTTTTTGTAGTTCCAGTTCTCTCTGCAACAAGCTTCCCCGATGTGAAGCACGAGGAAGTGCATTTGGTCGATGTCATTGTTCATAGATTTTGTATTTCGGCTTTTGGGGGCAAATATAGTGAAAAAGCTTTTGAACGGAGAGGCTTACACGATATTTTTTCCTCGTAGGGAAAGATAAGAAGTCGATATAATCCTATTCTTTGACGGCTTAGTACCATTTTCCCGGAGATGGAATCACTAATTTTGCATCGGATGAACAAGAGAGTGTTTTTCCACAATATGATTATTCACAAACTACCTTTAATATTATGAACAAGTATCCTAAGATTGGTATTCGTCCGACCATCGACGGTCGACAGGGCGGTGTCCGCGAAAGTTTGGAAGACAAGACCATGAGTTTGGCTCGGGCTGTCGCAGATTTGATTTCTTCGCACGTGAAGTATGGCGGCGGTACGCCGGTGGAATGCGTGATTGCCGACGGCACGATAGGGCGCGTGGGCGAGAGTGCTGCCTGTGCCGAGAAATTCGAGCGTGAAGGGGTCGGGGCCACGATTACCGTAACTTCCTGCTGGTGTTATGGCTCGGAGACGATGGACATGAATCCTTATTGGCCGAAAGCCGTATGGGGCTTCAACGGGACAGAACGGCCGGGAGCCGTATATTTGGCAGCCGTATTGGCCGGACATGCCCAAAAAGGATTGCCCGCATTCGGCATCTACGGGCATGACGTACAGGATTTGGATGACAATTCCATTCCGGCCGACGTGGCCGAGAAGATATTGCGTTGGGCGCGTGCAGCCGTGGCTGTGGCTCAGATGCGCGGGCAAAGCTATTTGTCCATCGGCAGCCAGTGCATGGGTATTGCCGGCAGCATAGTAGACCAGAATTTCTTCCAGGAGTATCTGGGCATGCGCAATGAGAGTGTCGATGAAACCGAAATCCTGCGCCGCATGGAAGAGGGCATCTACGACCACGAGGCCTATGAAAAGGCCCTGGCCTGGACGAAGGAACACTGCAGGGAAGGCCGCGACGACAACCCCGAGTACGTCGACTTCCTCGGCGAAAAGCGCCGCATCAAGTTCACCCCCGAGGAAAAGGAAAAGCAGTGGGAATTCACGATCAAGATGTACTGCATCATCAAGGACCTGATCCAGGGCAACCAGAACCTGCCCGCAGGCTTTGAGGAGGAGAAGGTCGGCCACAACGCCATCGCCGCCGGCTTCCAGGGCCAGAGACAGTGGACCGACCACTGGCCCAACTGCGACTATCCCGAGGCTGTGCTCAACTCGTCCTTCGACTTCGAAGGCCCGAAGGAGCCGATGGTCTTTGCGACCGAGAACGACGTGCTCAACGGCCTTGGCATGCTCTTCATGGAGCTGCTGACCAACCGCGCGCAGATCTTCGCCGACGTGCGCACCTACTGGTCTCCCGAGGCCACCAAGCGCGTCACCGGCTACGATCTCGAGGGCAAGGCGAAGGAAAACGGCGGCATCATCCACCTGCTGAACTCCGGCGCGGCCTGCCTCGACGCCTGCGGCGAGTGCACGGACGAAAATGGCAATGCCGTCATGAAGCGCTGGTGGGAAGTGGACGATGCGGACATCCAGAAGATGACCGACGCGACCGTCTGGTGCGAGGCCGGCTTCGACAACTTCCGCGGCGGCGGCTTCTCCAGCCACTTTGTCACCCGTGCGGAAATGCCCGCGACCATGATCCGTCTGAACCTTGTCAAGGGGCTCGGCCCCGTGCTGCAGATCGCCGAGGGCTGGACCGTGAAGCTGCCCGACGAGGTCACCGACACGCTCATGGAGCGCACGAACCCCACGTGGCCGTGCACCTGGTTCACCCCGCGCTGCGACGGCAAGTCCGGCAGCCCGTTTGAGAGCGCCTACTCCGTCATGCAGAACTGGGGCGCGAACCACGGCGCGATCTCCTACGGTCACGTCGGCGCGGACCTCATCACGCTCTGCTCCATGCTCCGCATACCCGTATGTATGCACAACGTACCCTCTGAGGATATCTTCCGTCCTGCCGCATGGAACGCCTTCGGCATGGATAAGGAGGGCCAGGACTACCGCGCCTGCGCCGCCTACGGCCCCATGTACAAGAACATAAGGTAACGATCATCTCAAAAAATGACCGGGACGGTTCATTCCGCCCCGGTCAGGCATATAGAAAGGAACGCGCCATGCTTAAATCCCCTCCATTCTCTTCCCCGGAGCTTCTCAAGGTGCTGTGCGAGACGGGACACGGCGACCGTATATGCATAGGCGACGGGAACTTCCCCGGTGCTTCGATAGCGAGGCAGGGCGGCTGCGTATTTCTCAGGGCGGACGGTCACGGCACGCCGGAGCTGCTGAACGCCATACTCGAGGTCTTCCCTTTGGACAGCTACACGGATACCCCGGCGATGCTCATGCAGAAAATGGACTGTGACAAAGAGCTGGACATACCTATATGGGATAAATATGTGGAATCCGTCGCCCGCCATGATCCGAGGGGTGCGGAGACCGTGGGATTCCATGCGCGGTTCCGATTATATGATGAGGCGAGAACCTGCTACTGCGCGCTCCAGTCCGGCGAGACCTCGATATACGAAACATCATACTTAAAGAAAGGCGTAGTGAAACAATATGCGTAACCTACTGGCATTTGACATAGGGGCCAGCAATGGCCGCGCCATACTCGGGCAATTTGACGGCGAGCGCATCTCCATGCGGGAGCTGCACCGCTTTGCGCCAAACGCGCCCCTGCGGCCGGATACCGTTTATTTCGGCGGCGGCACGCCCAGCCTGCTCACCCCGGCGCAGGCAGAGCGGCTCATCCGGGCAGCAGAGCCCGTGCCCGGTGCAGAGATCACCTTGGAAGCAAACCCCGAGACCGTCACCGAGGAGAGCCTGCGGGGCTTCCGGGCGGCGGGGGTGAACCGCATCTCCTTCGGGGTGCAGTCTGCCCGGGACACCCAGCTGCGCACACTGGGCAGGCCGCACACGGCAAA
>OJLA01001039.1_pt1 | contig 20298 bp, 19 predicted proteins | sample 1596611 | NCBI WGS metagenome assembly OJLA01 (sample SAMEA4350168, study PRJEB24818) | metagenome | biome: human; feature: gut; material: faeces | place: Denmark | collected 2013-09
CTTGATCACCTGATCCAATAACTGATAGTAAATTCTTTTTTTCTTGTAGGTTTCTTCTATAAACATTATCAGACATATCTTCATTACTAAATAAATATATTCCTGAATTACTATCAAAGCTTTTATTATTTTTTTCCAAAGATGAAGTTATTACTTTTTCTGCTTTATCTATATCTTTTTCTACTTCAAAACTATTTACTATCATTTTTATTTCCCCTTTTATTTTCTTTTTCTTGATAAAATTAATTTATGAAAGCAATCGATTTCATATTCATTATGTTCCATTTCATTTGATGTTAAAATAACATCTATCATTCTTGCCATATTATAATCCATTGAATACATAAGAGTTATTCCTTCATTTTCCATGGGTAGGTTTCTTAACAGTCTATTAATTTTTTCCCTAGATCGACAATCAATTTTTACAATGTTTCCCACTGTTACTCCTTTAATGTTGTAATCAACAATATTCGAAAGATTTATCAAATTATATTTATCAGTTAATTCATTTACAAGTTCAAATATATCTTTATATATCAAGTTTATATCGATGTCTTTTATTTTTGATTTTAGAAGTTCATATTCTTCTTTTGATTCTAGATATGGGTTATTTTGTTTAAATTTATTATTATTTACCATTACAAACAAATTGGAAAAACCTATTACCTTAGCATCATACAAACTAAAAATACTACTCCAGAAATATTCTGTGTCACTATCTAAATATGGAATTATTTTTTCATATATTTTTTTTGAAAATCTATTTTTACTTTGACATGAGAAGAAAGAAAGATATTCGTGATAATTTAATGATTTTAAAGCTGCAATTTTTAGTTTTAGATAATAACCTGTAAAACATGAAATGTCAAATCCTGTTATTTGTTTACTCCCTAATAATACTGAATTTAGTATTTGATCACCTGAACCAATTACCGATAGTATTTTTTCTTTATTTTTTAAACTATCTTTATATATAGGAGAGCTTATTTTTTCATTTGTAGATGGATAGATAATAGAATGTGAGTGAAATGTTGGTTCAAATATTATTAATAAATCCCCTTCTATTACATGTTGTGCTATTCTAACATCTTCTTTTACATTTTCCATATTTTTCTTTTCCTTTTAGTTAGAATTAGTCCTGCGCCATTTGTTAATGTAGCATCATTTACTTTAGTAGTTATATTATTATTTGTAAGACTTTTTTCTACTTCTTTTTTTTCTTTTTCTTTCTCTTCATCTACCGCATAATAAAACATATATCCAAGTATACTAGCATTAGTATTTAATGGTATTTTTTCAAGAAGTTCTATATTATCTTTTTGTTTATTACCTCCTAAAATATTTGAAACATTAGCAAGGTCAAATGGTTCCTTAAATTTATGTTCTCTTACTAAAGAATAAATATTACCATCAATTAAATTTAGTTTTACATCTTGTAACTTTTCTTTTAATTCATCATATGCTTTATCACCTTGTAAATATGGATTAAAAACTACTGCCATTAATCTATCTACATAACTACTTGTAAATAACATTGAACTTGATATTTCATACGGTTCAAAATAATCATATAAGCTTTGCCAAAATTCTAGTGCTACAGGGTCTAAATGTTCTATTATTTTATCAAATTTTCTTTCAACTTCTTCTTCCGTTCCATGAAATGAGAAAAAGTCTAAAAATTCTTCTTTATCTAAAGCATGTATAGCAGCAATTTTTAATAATAAGTAGTACTTAGGAAATCTACTTATATCAAAACCTGTTATATCTGTGCTACCTAACAATATCGAATTTAGAATTTGGTCACCTGAAGCAATAACTGATAATATTTTGTTTTTATTTGTTATCTCGCTTTTATAAAGAGGATCTGCTACTGCCTCATTAGTGAAATTATATATTCCTGAATTTATATAAAAGTTTTCATTAGAATTCATCTTAAAATCACGGCTAACAATTTTTTGAGCAGTTATGATATCACTTTTCTTATCTTTAATTATTACTTCCATTTTTATACCCTCTTTCTTTATAGTGCTAAATATAAAATTTTAGCAAACAAAAAACGCTATTATCACACTTATAATTACCCCATTTTATATACATGTGCATAAAATTAGCCTATATTATACTACATAATCCTTCAAAATTCAAGAAAAGTATTTTATAATAATTGTGGAGGGTTTTAGTTATGAGTTATATAGATCATATTAAAGATTTACTTCTTAATGAAAAAGAAAGATTACAAACTAGTAATAAATTTAAAGCTTGTAACGCTTTAGTAGAAATACTTGAAGATGAAATTAATAATTTTAGTTACGAAAATGAAAGTGATATAACGTATTTATTTTCTTTGTTTGACGAATTAGCAAATTTAATTGGGGATAATCAAAATATAAGAAAAAATTTATATGAAAGATTTATATTCATTCATAATAATATAAGAACTATTCTTCATAGTAATAAGCCACAAAATAGTAAAGAACGAAGTAAATATAAGTTACTTTGCAATGTTTTAAATAAAATGGAAAATACACTACTTAGAATATATATTGAAAATCCAGTTGATTATGATCCTAATAAAGAAGAATTTATCGATCATATTATATTTAAGTTAAAGTATTATAATTTTGTTGAAAAATCTTTAACTAGATTTCCTTATTTAAGTAATTCAATAGATAAAAATGATATTCCTTTAATTGAAAGAGTTTTAGATGGTTATTTATCTTCTTTACATACTTATTTATCTAAGCCTAATTTAGGCCCTTTAGATGATTTAATTTACTTTGATAAAGTATTTTCTTTCTTAGTTAAAAGTACAAATAAATATAATAAGAAATTACTTATTGAAAAAATAAAAGATTTTGCAAGTAAAGAAGAATGTTTAACATCTCGTCATAAAGAAAAGCTATCTTTTTATACTAATAATGCTATTGACGTTATTTTAGGAATAGAAAATGAAGAAGATATTTCTTATCTAAATTATAAATATGAAATACATGATAATTTTAAGGAAGCACATAAATTAGAAGCTAAAAATATTATTTTAAGGAATAAGGATATTGGTCCTATTTCTACTGATAGAAAGATATATACATTTGATTGTGAAGGTGCTAAAGAACTTGATGATGGGTTATCTATTACTTATGAAGATGGTATATATCACTTAGGTGTACATATTGCAGATCCTGGAAGTTATATTGATGAAAATTCGATATTAATGGATGAAGCTAAAAGAAGAACTACTTCTATATATATGGATGATGATTGTATTCCATTATATTTGCTAGAGTTATCTGGGGACTTGATGAGTTTAAATACTGGCAAGAAAACGCACTGTATGTCATATTATTTTGATATTGATGCAAGAAATGGAAATCTTATTAATTTTGATATTAAAAATGAGATATGTGAAATTGCAGGTAATCTATCTTACTCATCTTTTGATGAATGTTTGAAAAATGGTACAGGAAGTGATGAACTAGCTGAAATTGTTTATCATTTATCTAATATCTCTCCTATTTTAAAAAGAGTTTATAACGAAAATGAATTATATGAGCAGTTTCATGGTAATCAAGATAAATCAATTGGATCTTCAATTGTCGAAAGTGCTATGATTTATACAAACCATCATGTTGCTAAAAAGTTTAAAGAGCTTGATTTGCCATTCCTATATAGATGTCATCATATTGAAGAAGAAGATATTATTAAACTCGATAGATTACAAAGTTTATTGAAAGAAAATGATGAAAATAAAATAGCTAATAATATCGATATGATTAAAAGATTAATGCCAGTTGCATACTATTCAAGAAAAAATGTGGGGCACTTTGGTTTGGGTACAAAGTATTATTCCCACTCTACTAGTCCTCTTAGAAGACTTGCAGATAATTTAGTAAACGAATGCATTAAAAAATTTCTTTTAAATCCTTATACAAAAGATGACATTAAAAAAATGGAAGATAAGCTTGATGAAACAGCAGAAATAATTAATAATAAAAGAAGAAGTATTGATGATTATCAAATTCAATATCAAAAAGTTTTAGCAAAGAAAAATAATATCGTGTAAAGATATTATTTTTTTTATAAGCATTCAGCATAAGTTTTTATTATAAGTTCTTTCTTGTGCTAAAATATAATAAAGGAGTGATATTAAATGAAACGAGGAAATAAAACAGTAAAAATAGTTATGTCAATTTTTTTGATTGTTGGTATTATATTTGTTGCTTTAGGATTTTTTATTTGGAATGATACTAAAAATTTCATGAAAAATGCTATAAAGACCGAGGCTACTATTACAAGAATTAATGAAAGGTATCATGGTGATGGTGACTCTGATTACGATGTGTATGTATCATACTTTGTTGATGGTAAAACATATAATGAGGAATTAAATACTTATAATTCTTCTATGAGAGAGGGTAATATTGTTACTATTTATTATAATCCTGATAACCCTGGTGAAATAATGTCTAGTGATAGTTCAATAATAGTAATTATATTTTCTATTTTAGGTGGTGTATTCGTATTAATACCTTTGATTTGGTTTATAGCTAATTTAAAGAAAAAGAAAAAAAGTAAAAGAATTATAGGATATGGTTGTCTTATTGATGCTAATATAGTTAGTGTTATTCAAAATACAAGTGTTAGAGTAAATGGTGTTAGCCCATTTGTTATTAAAGCTTCAGCAGTTGGACCAGATGGAACAACTTATGAATTTACAAGCGATAATATATACGATGATACACCTAATGTAATTGCAAGTAATAACATTCAAAAAATTCCAGTATATGTAAATCCTAGTAATTACAAAGAATACGTTATGGATATTGAATCCTTAAATAAATATATGCCACAATAAAAGTATTAGAAATCTCTAATACTTTTTATTTTTCATATTTACAACTTGAACAAACTATCTTGTTATTTTTATTTACTAGTAATTCGTTACATTCAGGGCATAATTCTCCAGTTGGAATATCCCATGTTGCTACTTTGCATGTTGGGTAATTATTACATCCATAGAAGACTTTTCCCCTTTTACTTGTTTTTTCTACTATTGTGCCACCACATTTAGGACATTTTGTTATTTCTTTTATCTCTTTTTGTTCCTTTTTGATATATTTACAATTTGGATAATTACTACAAGCAGTAAATTCTCCAAACTTTCCTTTTCTAATTACTAATGGGCTTCCACAATTTGGACAATTTTCTCCTGTTTCTTCTGCTTTTTTCTTTTCCATTTCTCCAAAAGCCTTTTTTACAAGTGGCTCAAACGAATCATAGAACTCTTGTAATACTTTGATATTATCTTCTTTGTTTTCAGCAATTTTATCTAAGTCTGTTTCCATATTAGCTGTGTACTCAACATTAATTATTCCACTAAAGAACTCCTGTAGTTTATCAGTTGTTTCAATACCCATTTCAGTTGGAATAAATTTCTTTTCCTCTAAATCAACATATTTTCTTTCCTTAATTGTATCGATTACTGTTGCATACGTTGATGGTCTTCCTATTCCTAACTCCTCCATCTCATGAATTAATTTAGCTTCTGTAAATCTTGCTGGTGGCTGAGTGAAATGTTGCTCTTTCTTTAAGTCTTCACTGTTTAGAACTTCATTTTCTTTTAATACTGGTAGTTCTTTATCTTCACTTGATTCAAATTCTTTATACACTTTTAAGTATCCATCATAAATTAATACTTGACCAGTTGCCTTAAAGTCATAATCGTTATTTCTTAGTACTACTGTTGTTGCGTTTACTTTAGCATCAGCCATGATAGACGCTAGTGCTCTTCTATATACTAACTCGTACAACTTATATTCATCTTTTGATAAATATTCTTTCATTTTCTCTGGTGTTCTATAAATACTTGTTGGTCTTATAGCTTCATGGGCATCTTGAACGTTATCTTTCTTCTTTGTTGTTTTTACGTATCCTACATACTCTTTTCCATAGGTATCGTTAATAAATTTATATGACTCTTTAATGAACTGATCACTTAATCTTATTGAGTCAGTTCTCATGTATGTTATAAGACCTACTGTTTCAGTTCCAATATCTATTCCTTCATATAGTTTTTGAGCAAGTGACATTGTCTTTTTAGCGTTAAACCCAAGTTTATTAGAAGCATCTTGCTGCATTGTACTAGTAATAAATGGTGGTTTTGCTTTTTTAGCCTTTTGTTTTTCCTCAACCTTTATTACTTTATAGTCTTTTCCTAATGATGCGATTACATTATCAGTTTCTTCTTCATTTTTTAATTTTATTTCTTTTTCTTTATAATTAAATAATGTTGCTTCAAAATTACTAAATACAGATGTTAATGTCCAATATTCTTCACTTTTAAATGCTTGTATTTCACGTTCTCTATCAACGATAAGTTTTAATGCTACACTTTGAACACGACCTGCACTTTTTCCACCTGTTTTAGCTTGCATTAATTTACTTAGTCTAAAACCAATTATTCTATCAAGTATTCTTCTTGTTTCTTGGCTTTTTACTAAATCATAATCTATTTTTCTTGGACTTTCAAAAGCTTTAATTACTTTATCTTTTGTTATTTCGTGAAATAAGACTCTTTCATAATCACTTTCTTTGATTCCTAATGCTTCTTTTAAGTGCCAACTTATTGCTTCCCCTTCACGGTCTGGGTCGGTTGCAAGATAGATTTTATCGCTATCTTTAACGAATTTTTTTAATTCGCTTATTGTTTTTTGTTTCCCAGTTATTGGTACGTATGAAGGTTTAAACCCGTTATCTATATCAACACCTAAGCCATATTTTCCTGTTGTTGCAAGATCTCTTATATGTCCCTTAGATGATACTACATGATATCCATTTCCTAAATATTTTTCAATTGTTTTACTTTTGCTTGGTGACTCCACTATTACTAAATTCTTTGCCACTATCCCACATCCATTTCCTATTTATTTATACTAATTATTAAATATTTTGTCAACACTATATATTATTATTCAAATAAAAAGAAATTCCAACGAATTTCTTAATTTTTTTTAATTATTTAATTTTCCCATTATATTTGCAAGCTCTTCTTCAAAGTCACTTTCAAATAGTTCTTTCTTTCTTAATTTGTAGTTTTCTTTTATAAAATGAGATCTTCTTTTTTCTATTTCAGGGTCAACTGGCTTTATTATATTATTTACTTCCACTATTTTATCGCAGTCAATTGACATACTACTTCTTATTCTTTCATATAGTTCTTTATATGAAATGTTAAAAGCGTTTAATATATTCTTTATTTCCTTTAATAATTCTTTGTTTTCAGTTGTGTTTATCTTATCGTAGCTATAATCGTAGTTATCAAGTGCAATTAAAGCTAAAACATTGGAAAGAGTATCTTCATATTTTGATTTATTTATTAAGCATACATTTAAACCAAAGAAATTATAATTCATTTTTCTTATTTCTTCATCTTTATAATCTTCCTTTGAAAGAGAGTCCATTGATGGATCAAAAAGATATATTCCATCTATTTGATGTTTTGAATCTTTTATATCAACAAGTGTTATAAGAGATGTCTTTCCATCTTTACTTTTTACTGTTCCAATGAATGTTTTAAATCCCATATAATTGAGGATATAAGCGAAAAGCTCATTATACTCTTTTTGATTTGCTGTTCTAGTTCTTATTATATCTGGAAGTTTTCTTTCTTCAGTTTCACTAGAGTAATCAAACATTTTAACTCTATCATAAACTTTCATAACCATCTCTAAAGGAGATAAATTCTCATTTTCTAAAGATTTAATATAACTTACTAATACCCTAAACATTGGAATATCTACCATAGAAAAGCTTGAATTATTATTTTCATAAGGAAGTGACCATGATGATGGGTTTTCGTAACTTGAGTTTAAAAAGTCTTCGAGTTCTTTCTTATCCATATCTACTAAAACATATTTTTCGACATTTTGATCAATTATGTAATCACTTATCGATAATAGATTTTTTACAAGCTCTACACTTTCTTTATCAGTTCCTTTTTTAAAATATATTTGAGATATGCTATTAGGGGAGAAAATTAGGTCTTTATATTCTTCTATTTCGTCCAAACTTAAAGAGTGGTCGATAGATAAGTTTTGGACATCAAAATATAATGACAATTCATTATCATCTTTCTCTTCCAAAAAATCCATACAACCACTCCCCTATAGTTTTATTTTAATTTTCCGAATTTTCCTTTGGCACCTTTTAGACCATTATATCCACTAAGAATATTTGATTTGAAGCTTCTTACTTTCTTTTTATCTTTCTTAAAATCTTTAATTGCTAAATTAATTAAATCATCTAATAATTGAGTAAAGTCTTTTCCTTTAGCATCCCATAAGTAAAATGCTAAGCTTCCAGGGCAAGTATTAACCTCGTTAATATAAACTGTCTTTTTCTCTTTATCGATTAAGAAGTCTATCCTTGATACTCCACTTAATCCCATAGCTCTATAAGCTTTTGTAGCAACATCTTCAACTGTTTCTTTTAGTTTCTTATCGATTTTTGCTGGAATAATACGAGAAGCACTAGCCATTCCTTTTGAACTTCCTTTTTTACCACCAGTATATTTATCTTCATAAGTAAGAAGTGCATTATCTGTTATAACTTCTTCTACTTCACTTAAATTACAGTTTTCATAATTTCCTAAAACACTTATATTTACTTCAACTAAGTTTTCTACTTTTTCTTCTACAACAATCTTAGTGTCATATTGTATAGCATCTTCAACTGCTTTTATTAGTTCTTTTTTATCTTCTACTGAAGATATTCCAACACTACTACCTAAAGTAGCAGGTTTTACTATCATTGGATATTTTAATTTCTTTTCAATTTCTTTAATTACTTCATCAGAATCTTGTTTGTAATCGCAATCGTAGAACCAATGATATTTTGTAATTGGAAGATTAGTGCACTCGAATACTTGTTTTTGTATTACTTTGTCTTGCCCAACAGCACTAGGCATTACTCCACTTCCTGCAAAAGGAATACCAATTGTCTTTAAATATCCTTGTAGTACACCATCTTCAACATTAGTTCCATGAACTACAGGAAGTATTACATCTATATCATTGACAATTGATTTTAAGAAACCTTTCTTTTGAAGTACAAAGCGATCATCTTTCTTATAAAGAACAACATTTTTTGTATATCTTTTTAAAACTTCCATATCTTTATATATATCGATTTCTCTTAAGGCAGAACCTGTGTACCATTCACCTTCTTTAGTAATATATATAGGTATAATTTCATACTTTTCTTTATCTAATTTATTCATTGCTTGAACAGCTGAAATAACACTTACCTCATGTTCAACTGTTTCTCCACCAAAAATAACACCAACTTTTATCATTTTATCCTCCTACTCTGTATATGTATCTGGTAAATCATTTTCAAATAAAGCATATAAGTCTTCTTTATCTTTTAGTTTGTTGATAAGAGTATATGCTTCTCTTACGTCATTTAATACATGTATTTTTTTCTCATTATATTTTTTCTCAAGTAAACCTTCATAAATTGGTTTTGTTCTTTTTTCTCCAATTAGAATTACTTCATCAGCAACATCGGCAATTTGTTTTCCAAATTCTTTGTTTAGTTCTTTTTCTTTGCTTCCTAGTTCTATCATTCCTGGAGTTACTACAACCTTAGTTCCATCCATCATATCAAGAACATCCAAGGCACTTTTTGCTCCAACTGGATTAGAATTATAGGCATCATCAATTTGATAGAATGTACCAATTCTTTTAAGTTCCAATCTATGTTCTACTTGATTAACATTTTTTACTCCTTGTTGTAACTCTTTTATAGAAAGACCAAATTCTTTCCCTAAAGCTATACTTGCTAAGATGTTATAAACATTATGTTTTCCAAGAAGTTTTGTCTCAAATGGGTAAGCTTTTTTATCACCTTTAAATATAACATCAAAAGAAGTTCCCTTATTGTTACATTTAATGTTTTCTGCTCTTACATCAACATCATCTTCATCTATACCAATCCACAATATTTTAGCATGATCTTTTTTCTTAATTTTATATTCTTTTTGTTTTGGATCATCTTTATTAAGAACTCCTACTCCATCACTTGGAAGGTACTCAATAAGTTCCATTTTTCCTTCTTGAATATTTTTTTCACTTCCAAAAGTCTTTAAGTGTGCAGTTCCAATAGAAGTTATTATTCCATATTTAGGATTAACCAATTTACAAAGTCCATTAATCTCTCCTTTAACATATGCTCCCATCTCTGCTATAAAGATTTCATCAAACTTAGTTAATTTATTATTAACTGTTATCATTAAACCATTAAATGTATTTAAGCTCTTTGGTGTTGCTAGTGAATTAAATCTAACGTTTAAGATACTATCAAGAATATTTTTACTACTTGTTTTTCCATAACTTCCTGTAATACCAACTACTTTTAAGTTTTTCATAGATTTAAGTTTATTTTTAGCTTTTTTTTCAAAACCATGATAAATCATTCTTTCTACAGGATGATTGATTATATTTGCAATATATATAATTATGTAGTCTAAAGATATCATAATGGCATAAGCAAGTATTACGTAATTTCTTGAATACTTATTGAAAAAATAAACTACTAATGGGATTAAAAATAAAACACACAATGTAAATATTAATCTTTTAACACGAGCTGTTATAACAAGTGGCTTTTTATTTTGCTCTTGTTTTCTTTTATCTTTATCTACTAGAAAACATATTATGTAAACTAAAATTAATACTCCTAGGAAGAATAAGTCCATATCTTCTGTTCTGGAATACATAAGTAATATAGAAAATAATATTCCATATAAATTTAAATTTGTAAATGTTTGTTTTTTGTTTTCAAATACCCATTTTATATATCTATTGTTTTCATTATATAAGTTTTGTTGTAGCATATGAAGTGCTTTTTTACTTACATAAGCTGCATAAAAAAATTGAGAGAAGAATATTAAATATAATAATAAATCCATTTAAATCACTCCTTAATAAATGTTTTTATAACATTACACACAGGATTTAGAAATTCAAGATAAGTGTAATGGGTTCCACCTTCGTAAACAACTAATCCAGCATCTTTCATTGTTTTTTCTAGTTCTTCGGCTTCTTCTAGTGGTGCTTCAGTATCATTATCTCCCCATATTAAAATGGTCGGGCATTCAATTCTTTTGGCGCATTCACTTAGGTCTTCGTTTACAGTATTTACAAGTATTGCTCTCATTATTGGAGAGGCATTTCTATAATCTCTTGAACCTATGTGTTTTTTAGCAAATCCCTCTAACTTATTTAGTCCTGGTACCTTCTTTAATGTTTTTAAAGTCTTTACTTTAAGACTTTCTTTATGTTGTTTTCTAATACAAGGTGCTCCAAGAAGAACAAGTTTTTCTGTTTCATATTTTGAAGCATATATTATAGAGATTCGTCCTCCAAAAGAATGACCAATCATAATGGGCTTTTTAATTTTTAAATAATCAAGTAGTTCTTTTACTACTTCGCAATAGTCATAAATTGTAATACTTTCTAAGGGTTCACTAGATTTTCCGTGTCCTGGTAAATCAATTATTGTTATTTTTGCTATATTTTCGAGCTTCTTTCCTATCGGGTCCATCATTTCTATATTTTGTCCCCAACCATGCAGTAACACGACATCTATGTTTCCCTTACCATATTGTATGTAATTAACATCTATATCTTTAACTTTAAATATCATCATTTAACACCTACGTTAATTATAGCAACTTTTGTACTTATATTCAAATTTTTAGAGCAAATTGACATATTTTTTTACAAAAAAAGGACTATATCAATGAGTCCCTTACAAAAACTTCTACGTTACTTTGTAGGTACACATTAACTAGCGCCTTCTCTGTAATCTGTATAAAACCTAAACCATTTATAACTAAATCTTGATGATATCCAACTTCAATAGTTCTTTTTGTTAAGTCATTTACTTCTTCACATTTAGATGTATCTTTTTTTATAAATTCTAAGTCATTTGACACAAAAAATGTAAAGCTATTCTTTTCTCCTTCGACATAATCAATTCTAAAGATACCTGGAATTATTAATGTATGTCCTTTTTTCAATTGAAATGTATCAGGATTTATTTCTTTTTTAGCATTTATTTTCTTAATCGTATCAAAATCAACATAGTTTACAATACTTCCTCTATCAATAAGACCTGGTGTATCAATAAGTGTTAAATCATCTGTTAGTTTAATATCAATTTTATTAAGTGTTGTTGATGGAAGTGGAGAAATAGTTAGTTCATACTTATCCTCTTCACTATAGTTTTGAATCATTTTATTTATTAATGTGCTTTTACCTGCATTTGTTTTTCCTACCACATAAACATATTTACTTGATTTGTGCTTTTTAATCATTAAAAGAAGTTCATCCATATTGTAGTTTTTATTAGCACTTGTAATTATTATATCTTGATAATCTAGTCCAAGATTTGCAAAATAGTTTTTAATTTTCTCATCATTTACACTTCTTGGAAGAATATCTCTTTTAGTAAGTACTAAAATAAGTCTATTTGTTATATAGTTTCTTATCATATTAAGATCTTTTTCTATATTTAATAAGTCCACTACATACAAAACTAAGTCTTTTGTATCATTTACTTTTTTTAGTATTTCAATATATTCTTCATTAGATTTTGTTGAAATTTGATAGTCTCCATAATTTCTTAACTTAAAGCATCTTGAACAGATATTATTCTCTAAGTCTGGAGTGTATCCTTCAAATAACATATTAGTGTCTTGTAGCTTTACTCCACATCCAAGACAATATTTTTCGTTATTCATAGTATTCTCCTTTTTTGAAAAGGTTCTTCTTTTCAAGTTTATTTAATACTCTTTTTTCTAGTATTCTGTTAAATCCAGTTACTTTTAATTCTTCTTTTGAAAGAGGATCTACTAATATAGTATAAATACCATATTTATTTCCCCCTAGGATATCTGTCATTATTTGATCTCCAATAATACACATTTCATTCTTTTCAACGCCACAGTTTTTCTGTACTTTCTTAAATCCTCTTGAAAAAGGTTTCATGGCAAATCTTACAAAATCTACACCAAGACTTTTAGCAGCAAGAGACAAACGCTTCTTGCTGCTATTGTTTGATGCTATAAATATTTTGAAATTAGGTTTTAATTTTTTTATTAAGTCACATACTTCTTTTTTAGGAAGACTTTTATGAACTTTTAATAATGTATTATCTAAATCAAACATTAAGCACTTGATATTCATTTTTTTTAATTTATCATAATCAATTTCTTTAATGTTTTTTTTATACATTTTAGGAATATATTTCTTCATAGAATCCTCTTAAGAAATAGTTATTCTACTCTTACTTTTTCTAATTTTTTAGTTTTAACTAATTCTTCTTCTTTCTCTTTTTTGTTATTGTTATTATTATTTTGTTTGTCATTTCTTTTTTTCTCTAGTACTAATCTTATGAAAATCACAAGTAATACTATAAATATAATTAATCCTAAAATCAAGAAAAAGTTTATTCTTGTGTCTTTTTTAAATGTAATTGTATATACTCTTTCTACTCCTTTTGTTCCATCTTTTGCTTTTACTGTTATTGTTACTTTCTTTTCAGGTCCTAAGTTTGAAACATCACTTTCTAGTTTTGCTCTATCATATTCTGCTTCATCTTTATTGCTTAATACTGGTTTTATAACAATAGTGTCTTTATATTTTTCTTTATATAATACTTCATAGTCTAATTTATCTTTTTCAAAATTAAACTCTTCGTCTAGCCCAAATATTTCAATGTTACTTAGTGTTGTATCAATATCAGTATCAACATTATTAATCGTTATTTTGTATACTTTTGATTCTTTTTTCTCACTTGTTACAGTTATTATTACTTCGTTAAGACCAATTTTTAATTCATCTGGTTTTTTAATATCAACTTTTGCTTTTTCATCTTCTGGTATTGCAGTAACATCGATAGTTTTTAACTTGTGAGTTGTAATCGTATATTCTAGTTCACTTTTATCAAAGGTAAATAACTTTGGATTTGAGTTTATTAATAAACTTTTTAAATTATTGTTTGTTCCTCGATTATCTGCTCTAACAATTGTTATTACGTATTTTTTTTCTTCACCAGATGCTGATACTACTATTATTTCAAAAACATTTTTACCATAATCTAATGGTTGCCCTGTTTTTGGTGCATATTTATCTTTAAATTTTGCTGTTGGATCATTTAATTCTGCTTCAATATTAGCTGTTATAACACTTGAATCTACTTCTTTTGTGTAACTATATTGTGTTGGTTTAAAATTAATAAATGTTTCTCCATTAAATTTTAAATCTTTTAGAGTATTATCTGTTGACTTTATATCTATTTTCTTTTCTACTTTTTCTAATGTACTAGTTGTTTCATCTTCTTTTGCAGTTACAGTTCCTTCTATTGTTAAGATAGCACTTGATTTAGTTGCATCTTTTTTTACTTTAAATCTTATAGTTGCAACAGTAGTTTTTCCTGAAATTCCATTAGGATGAGTAAATTTCAAAGTAAGTGGTCCACTTTCACTTCCAGTTTCCCCTTCTTGATTTCTTTCCCAGTTATCTTTATTTTCAATACTTAAAAGTTCTAAAGCTGACTTCTCGTACGTAAAACTTGCTGCAAAACCATTTGTTGTATCTTTTGTGGTAAGCACAATATCAACTGATAACTCATCACCCTTACTTACAACTGTATTACATTCCAAACTAATGCTATTTTCTGCTGCTAAAACAATTGTTGGTACAACAACAAAGGTTAGTATAATAGTTAACAACACTTTAAAATATTTCATATATCCTCCTAAACTATGATGTATATACACTTCTCATATCATTCGTCTATTATAAGTTAATTATACTTGTAATAGAAAAAAAAGTCTATAGAAATAAACTAATTGTGTGTTTTTCTTCCTTATTCTTTGTTATTTTTTAGATATTCTCTTAACATTTTCATAAGAGCTCTTTTTTCGATTCTAGAGACATAACTTCTCGATATTTTATACTCTCTTGCTATATCTTTTTGGGTTTTTTCTTCGTAATGTCCTAAACCATATCTTTTCATTATGATTTCTTTTTCTCTATCAGTTAAAACGTTGAAATACTGTTTTAAAAGCTTAATATTATCTTTTTCTGATATATCATTGATATAATCAGGAGAAGGCATTTTAAGAATATCTAAAATAGTTATTTCATTTCCTTCTTTATCAAAGCCAATTGATTCGTTTAATGAAATATTTTTATTTGTTTTATTGTTGCTTCTAAAGTACATCAAGATTTCATTTTCTATACATTTAGCACAATAAGTAGTAAGTTTTGTCCCATGACTTTTTTGAAATGTATCAACACCCTTAATAAGTCCAATTGTTCCAATACTGATTAAATCATCTTGATCAACACTTTTATAGTCAAATTTTTTTACAATATGAGCAACTAATCGCAAGTTGTGTTCAATAAGAGTATTTCTTGCTTCATTATCATTTTCTTTCATTCTTTGAAGCATTTCTTTTTCTTCTTCTTCACTCAAAGGATCTAAGAAGACATTATTTGAATAACTTGCTGTAAAAACAAATAATTCTTTTAATTTATTTAACAATTTAAAAAACATATAATCCTCCATTAGAATTATATGTTTCTATTTATTTTTTAATTTCCAAATAATAGAAAGTATACTAGTAGCACTAAAATAATAATTATAATTATAGAAATTATAGTAACTAAGAATTTAGTGTTACTTTTACTACTTGGATCTTCTATTACTGCATCAGTTATATCTTTATCTTTTTTTATGGAATTTCCACAAGTTTTGCAAAAAGCATCGTTTTTACTAATTGTAGCTCCACAAAGTTCACATTTTCTTTTTCTCATCTTATCATCCTTACATCAGTACTATATCATTATTAAGTTAAATTTACAATAGCACATTTTTTAGAAAATATCTTCATTTTAATCTTTATTATTCATATTTTTTAATAATCTTTTAAATTTTATGAATAATTTATCATAATTATGTTCATTACATATATAGGTGATTATTTTATGAATGAAAGTATTTGGTTAAAAGATGCTAACATTTCCTCTTTAAATGAGATAGATAAAGATTTGACTTCTGAGATACTTGTTATTGGTGGTGGTATTACTGGGCTTTCTTGTTGTTATTTTCTACAAGGTAAAGATATTATTTTGGTCGATAAAGGAACTATTGGATTTGGAGTTAGTGCTTATTCAACTGGAAAGCTTACATATTTACAAGATTCTTTAGTAAAAGGAAGTATTGAAAAAGAAGATGTTTACTTGAAAAGTCAGCTAGAAGCTTTAAAGATTATTAAAGATATAATTACTAAAGAAAAAATTAATTGTAATTTAGAATCAAATAGCTCATATCTTTTTGCTACTAACGAAAAAGAAATTAAAGAGATAAAAAAAATAGAAAGGATATTAAAAAGGAATAACATTTCATATGATGTTGTTAAAAATAACGATATTCCTAATAATATTTATTCTATAGAAGTAAAAGATACCTTCGTTTTTAATCCTCATAAATATCTAACTGGACTAAAAGATATAGTTAAAGATAAAGTAAAAATATATGAAAACTCTTTAGCAACTGATATCGATTTTAAAGATGGATACTACTATACCAATGTCAATAATAATGTTATTAAATCAAAAATAGTTATTGTGGCAACCCATTATCCTTTTTTAATATCTTTAGGACTTATTCCTTTTAAGACTACAGTTGAAAAAAGTTATTTGCTTGCTTCACTTATCGATAAAAACAAAATGTTTAATGCTATTTCCCCAATTGGTGATTATTCAGTAAGATACTATACAGATGATGGAAACTACGAGATATACTGTTCTCATTCTAAATCGATAAGTAAAATGCTTGACTCTAAAAGTGAAGAAGATATTTTTTCTTCTGAGTATCAATCAAAATACCATAAAAAACCAATATATAAATGGTCCAATATCGATGTAATTAGTCCTGACTTTATACCTTTCTCTGGAAAGCTAGATGATAACTTATATATTGCAACAGGATACTCTACATGGGGATTTTTAAATGGCACTATATCAGCTAAGATTATAAGTGATTCTATTTTAAATAAGAAAAACGACTATAGCGAAGTTTTTAGTCCTACTAGAATGAGTAACTTTTTCAAGTACACTGCAAATAGTTTTTCAAATGGAACAAGTTTTATTTTAAGTAAACTAGTAAAAAATCAACCTTTTTATAATGATGACGTAACTGTCTTCAAAAAAGATGGAATTTGGTATGGAAAATATGTTGATTCTTCAGGAGAAGCTCATATTGTCTACAATAAATGCCCACATATGAAATGTAGTCTTATATTTAACTATACAGATAAAACATGGGACTGTCCTTGTCACTCATCAAAGTTTGATATCGATGGTAATTTAGTGCATGGGCCTAGTACAACTGATATAAAAGTTAAAAAAGAATAATTATTATTTTTCAAAATACTCTTTAAGAAGCTCTTTTTCTGTTTTTAGTTTACTTGTTTTCACAATATTATTCTTATATTTATAAAAATTATTTACATCTTTAACAACTTTTGTTTTCTTAAACTTAAAAATATATAAATATCTTTCTAATAAAAACTTATCAAAATAGAAAGATATTTTATTTTTTTCATCAATTATTTTAAAAAACAAGAGAAATATTACAAATAAAAAGATAATCGAATTTTTGTATAAAATGAAATATGAAAGAACAAATAAATATGTAATAAAAGATATCACTATATTTAAATATAAACTCTTTTTATACCTTATAATTAAAGATAGAAAAACTGCTACTAATTTACTACCATCTAAAGGTGCTATTGGAAGTAGATTAAATAATAGTAATGTTTTATTAAATAGATATACTCTACTATCTAATTTTATTAAAAAATAAGCTAAAATAATTTGAAAAATTGGTCCCATCAAGGTTACTATTAGATCTTCTACTAGAGGTTTATTTATCTTGTCATTAAATCTTGTGATACCTCCTAAGGGATAAATATATATTTTATCTACCTGCCAGTTAAATATTTTAGCTGATGTTAAATGCCCTATTTCATGAAAAATGATTAAAGACATATATAATATTATTTCTTTAAAATGCCCAGTAAGAAGACTTGCAAATATAAATATATAAGTAAGAGAGGATACTTTAAATATATTTTTGATAGTCTTCTATTTTACCTTTCTTTTGGAATAGCATAATTAGTTTATTATCTTTTGCTTCTGCTATATACTCACCCTTTTTTACATAGTCATATATATTTATATTTAAAACATTAACATTTGAATACCAATAATTTACATTGTTTTCATCCTCTATAATAATGGTATTTCCATAGTTTTCTTTTTCTCCAATATATACAACAATACCATCTGTGTATGATGGGACAATGTAATTATCTTCTACTGTTAGTAAAACACCATCCAAATACTTTTCTTTTTTAGAAAAAGTTATACTCTCATTAAAAACTGGAACATCATCAATCTTTCCTAAAGGGAACAAATCTCCAAAGTTTTTTTGATACCAGGAATTAAATTTAGCAAAAGATATGTTATTTCCATATACATTTTCATAAATGATATTTTTAAAACTTTCGTTATTTTTAGTAGAGATTAAAAAAACTAGGAAAAGTATAATAGACAACAATGATTTTTTTAGAATAATATTTAAATAATTACTTTTTTCTATATTATTATTATTATTATTTTTTTTCTTTTTTTTATATTTTTCTAATTCTGTCATACTAATTTATACTTCTTGTCATGCTGTTTTAGAACTTTATTTATGTAAAATAATATTACTGAATACAAAAAATTTATTGGAAGAGTTATCACTATTTTGTTAAATAAAAGAGAAATATTATAAGAAGTAATTCTAGGTATTTTAGTAAGTAAGAAGAATAAAGAATCAAATACTATTAATGATGACATAACTTTAAAAAGATAATTATTAATATTAAAATTTTTTAAATCTTTTCTAATGATATATAACTCTAATAAATAGAAAAAAATTGGATAAACAAACAGTCCTGTTAAAGAAAAATATAAAGAAAGTGTAAAATAGTTTATTAGTTTATCTTTTCTAAAATAAATTGAAGATAATAAAGATACTATAGTAAACATTGGAAAAATAAGCATAACTTCATGATTATATTTTGTAATATTTAGTATTATTACGTCAAGAATAAAAGATATTAGACTTATTATCATGATATTTTCCTTTTTAATACTGCTACAAATCTTAAATTATCGATATTACTACTTAATTTAACTTCTGCTATATATCCAACTTTATCTTTTTCTTTAGTAATACTTGATACTGTACCAATTAGTATTCCTTTTGGGAAACTACTTGAAAGACCACTAGTTGTTACACTATCTCCTACTTTTATTTTATCTTTAGCATTTATTCCTCTTATAATAACTTTATTATTTTTAGTTGTTAGTAGTTTATTTTTTTTATTTATTGTTATAGGAATAGATGATTCTTCATTTGTTATTAGTTTAATAGTTGAATTACTTAATGACACTGAGGATATTTTACCTATTAGACCACCTTCAGTAATTACTGGTGAATCCTTTTTTATACCATTTAGTAGTCCTTTATTTATTGTTAGTTCTTCTAGCCAGTAAGAATTGTTCCTTTCTATAACTGTTCCATATTCTATATCAAAATCCGTTAAAGATAATTTAATATTCATTATTTTTTTTAATTCTTTATTTTCTTCAATTAACTCAGTTTCATATGTTTTAATAAAAGCCTGTGTTTTAACATTACTTGAAGGATAGAAAATAAGATCTTTTATGATATTACCAAGACGAATATCACTATTTAATTCAAAATACGAAAGTGCTAATAAAAAAAACATTATAAAAATTAATAACCTATCTTTTATTTTGTTATTCTTTTTACTTTTTTTCCTCTTCTTCATAAAATCACCTATTTATAATTTTCCCATTTTCTCGAAAACTATAATAGTTATTATCACTTACAATAATGTGATCTAATATTGGTATTTTTTGAACTAATCCTATATTTACTAACGAATCTGTAAAAAACATATCTTCTTTTGAAGGAGCAACATCACCTGATGGATGATTATGTAGGCAAACAATACTTGTAGCAGAATACAAATAAGCATATTTAAAAATTTCTCTTGGATGAGTTATACTTTTATTTACCGTTCCAATAAATAATAACTCTTTTCCAATTAGTTGTTGTTTATTATTGAAATAAAGACAGTAAAAC
>OJLA01001040.1_pt1 | contig 20290 bp, 21 predicted proteins | sample 1596611 | NCBI WGS metagenome assembly OJLA01 (sample SAMEA4350168, study PRJEB24818) | metagenome | biome: human; feature: gut; material: faeces | place: Denmark | collected 2013-09
CCTCTGTTATCTGTAATATTTTCGCATTCCTCCATTGGAACCGTAAAAGCACAAATTACAAATACTTTATATCCTCTTAGATCTCTATCTTTTACTGTTTTTGTACTCATTTTTCTAATTCCTCTCTGTTAATTTGGGGTCGGTCCTTTTTTTCGCAATGCCAAAAAAAGGACCGACCCTATTTTCACAACTATTAAAAGGCTAGAGGTCAGACATTATCTTCTCTAAACCCCTAACCTAATTTATATTTATTTATGGTCAACTGAAGCCATGTAGCATGCTAAATCTACTAATTTGTTTGAATATCCCCATTCGTTGTCATACCAAGCTACTAATTTAACAAATGTATCTGTTAACATGATTCCTGCTGCTGCATCAAATATTGATGTATGTTTATCACTGATGAAATCAGATGATACTACAGCTTCGTCTGTATATTCCATTATTCCTTTTAATTCATTCTCTGTTGCTCTTTTTACAGCTGCACAGATTTCTTCATATGTTGTTGGTCTTTCTAGATTACATGTTAAATCTACAACTGAAACATCAACTGTTGGAACTCTGAATGCCATACCTGTTAATTTTCCATTTAATGCTGGTATAACTTTTCCAACTGCTTTTGCAGCTCCTGTTGATGATGGAATGATGTTAGCAGATGCTGCACGGCCACCTCTCCAATCTTTTTTAGAAGCTCCATCAACTGTTTTTTGTGTTGCTGTTGTTGAGTGAACTGTTGTCATAAGACCTTCTTTAATTCCGAAATTATCATTTATAACTTTAGCAAGTGGTGCTAAACAGTTTGTTGTGCATGATGCATTTGATACAATGTTCATATCTGGTGTATATGTTGTATTATTAACACCCATTACAAACATTGGTGCATCTTTTGATGGTGCACTTATTACAACTTTTTTAGCTCCTGCATCTAAGTGTGCTTGTGCTTTTTCCATTGTTGTGAATACTCCAGAGCATTCTAGAACATATTCTACTCCTAATTCTCCCCAAGGAATATTCTTTGGGTCCATTTCATTATATACTTTTATTGTTCTTCCGTTTACTACTAAATTTCCGTCTTTTTCTTCTACTGTTCCTTCAAATCTTCCATGTACAGTATCAAATTTTGTCATATATGCCATGTAGTCTGCTGCTACAAATGGGTCATTTACTGCTACGACTTCTACCTCCTCTTTTCCTAAAGCTGCTTGGAATGCTAATTTTCCAATTCTTCCGAATCCGTTAATTCCTACTTTTACTGACATAAAATTTTCCTCCTTTATTAGAGTTTTCTTAACTCTAAATTCTATTATTTACCTCATTAGGCAAGTTTATTCTATAACAAATTCAAATACTTTGCAATAGATATTACAAATATTTTTTCAAAGTTTCTACACTATCTTCTTGCATAACCACAAAGTCGTTTAATATTTGTCTAACTTCATTATCAATACTAGGATTATTGTTTAATAATCTTCTTCCTTCAATAATTCCCATATTACTTCCTTGCATCAATAATTCAGATATTTTTGAATTACTTTGGTCATTCATAGTTTTCATGTTTACTCCATACCATGTCATCATTTTATTCATCATATTTGTTTCTTGAGGATCTTTTGTCATTGTGTATTGTGAATATATGTTATCAACTCTGTTAGCAATTTCTTTATATTTGCCATATTCAACATCCAAAACTTTTTTAAATCTGTCATCTCCTACTTTACTTGATACAAAATGAATTGCATCCATTCCCATTGTTGTTCCTTTGTTGACCTCATCTAAAACTTTCACATTAATATCTTCCATACTACTACCTCCTTTGGATATTTTTCTCAAAATTATTAATTTTATACATTTATTTATGGTCATGCACTTTTATTTTTCTCAAACATATAATTCTACTATGAGTAAAATTTATAAGAGTTTTTATACTCGATTGGGGGTTTTATGTTTTCGGAACTTTGCCTAAGTGGTTTCTTACAGTTTTTGCAGACTGCAATTTTTACAGTAGGATATATTTCTGGTACACAACTTTTTCCCGAACCTTTACGTTCAGACGAAGAGCAATTGTATCTTGAAAGGTTAAGCGCAGGCGATGAAGAAGCACGTAATATACTGATAGAAAAAAATCTAAGACTAGTTGCTCATGTTTGTAAAAAATATAGCAATTCTAACGCAGACCAAGATGATTTGATTTCAATCGGAACTATAGGACTAATAAAGGGAATTAATAGCTTTAAACCTGAAAAAGGTGCTCGTCTTTCTACATATGTTTCTAGATGCATTGATAATGAAATATTAATGTATTTTAGAGCTACTAAAAAATTAAATAATGAAGTTTACCTAAATGAACCTATCGGAAAAGATAAAGATGATAATGTTGTTACTCTTCAAGAAGTTCTTGAAAATGATGAACGAAGCGTTGAGGAGTCTGTGGATTTAAAAATGAAAGTGAAATTATTATATGAGAAAATGAAAAGTCTTTTGAAAGATAGAGAACGTACTATTCTTGAATTGCGTTTTGGTCTAGATGGTCATAAGCCTAAAACTCAAATTGAAATTGCTGAACAAATGGGCATTTCTCGTTCTTATGTTTCTCGTATTGAGACTAAGGCTATTAATAAGCTGGCTAAAGAGATTAAGGAATAAAAAAAGACGGTTATGCAAACCGTCTTTTCTTATTCTTTCTTATATTAGTAAATCTCTTATAAAAAAGGAATGCATCTTAACAAATATTCTCCTAGTTATATTTATTTTATAGCCATTCCTCTACTATTTCTTTTGGTATGTTTAAATCTCCTCTACCTACACCTATTTCTATATCAGGTTTTATTTTTCCATGATAATCACTTCCACCGCTAATAAATAGCTTATTTCTTCTAGCATATTCAATTAAAATATCCCTTTTGCCATTATTTGAGGCTGACGGATGATAACATTCTATTCCATCAAGCTCAGTTACTTTTCTTAGTTCATCAATAAACTTAGTAATATCTTGGAATCTATATTCAAAAGGATGTGCCAAAAATGCTTTTCCTCCAGCTTTATGAATAATATCAATTACTTCTTTATATTTAGGTCTAAATTCAGCATAATTCATAAAATAACTACTTTCTGGATTAGCTAATCCTTTTCTAAAAAATATATTAAAAGATTTTGCAAACTCTCCTAAAATTTTATAATTTTCATCATGTGCCAGCAACTCTTCATAGATTGGATTTTCTACATATTCATATACTTTGGCTGGCTTTTTTATACTTTTTTCATTATATATAAGTCCATGTTCATCACATATATTCAATAATCTTTGATACAACATACCTTGCTGCTGTTTTAATATTTTTTCAGAATAATATTTTTCACACCATTCATTAATTATATTTGGATTTATATTATATGCCAATATTTCAATATTATCATTTTGAAACATAGCATGCAATTCCGCTCCTTTTATGATTTTTCCACTAAATATCGTATTTCTTTTCAACACCTTATCTTCATACTGTTTACATGTATCATGATCTGTTATAGATATATATTCAACCCTTTTTTTTCACACATTTTTAATATTTCTTCAACTGTTTTATCTCCATCCGAATATTGTGTATGTATGTGTAAATCAATCATCTAATATCCCTCCATTTTTATAAAGTTATTTATATAATATAAAAAAATAATATAAAAGTCAATGACTATGATTAACATTTCAAACAATATAAAAAGACTACTGGCAATATTGCCAATAGTCTTCTTTTAGTATTTACTATAATTTTTCTAAAGCTAGTTTATAAGGAGAACAGTAATTTTTGGAAAATATTATCTAAAATACCTTTGAATCAATTCTTTTTTGTCCATATTAACAAAAATGTTTTTGTTTTCTTGAATTTCTTCAAACAAGCTCGAACACACTTTATTTGCCATATCGAATTCTTCCTTTGTTATCTTTCTGGCATTCAATGCTTCTAGCAATTCATCTTCGTCATCAATTACTATAAAATTGTTATCTACTGGACAGTAGATAATATCCAAATACAAATCGTCATAATAAGGTATATTTTGCTCTACACCATTTCCACGGCTAATATCAAAATAATATCCTATTATCTCTGCATTATCATCAAGAAATACTCTAACATTGTAAAACTGGTCTAATGGCGTAAATTCTACTATATAATATCCATTAGCAATATATACAATGTTCTGTCCAGAAATATCAACAATAAAAGGAGTATCAATTTCATTTACTCTTTTTATACTCAAATAGTAATTTTCTGTCTTTCGCTTTTGGATAATTAAATCCCAATCAGAAACTCCACGTAAATACGTTTTGCTTGTATACTTCTTTCTCATTCTTATTGTATCATCCATCCTTTCGTTTTTTAATGAGTATTAGATTCTTTAATAGAAGCCTAAGACTTTGTCAAGAGGAACAGGAGTCTTGTCGTTCCTCAACCGCATTAACTTTCCCTGAGATTTTTGCAGTAATGCTTCCATAGTATCGTTTTTCAAAATCTCATTGAAATATCTCTTAAAGTTTGACTGAATTTCACCAGCCGGAGTCATGCTGTATTTAAGATGGGATGGATTCAAAGATTTATTTGTCAGACGAATTCCAACACCTTCATATGCCATCATAACTTTATTGCTTGCACAAAAAATCTCATTATCCGGAAGTTCCATAAACATGTTTTCAAGATAGGAAACATACTGATTGTCATATGAAAACTGGTTTACAGGGTTTAAAGTATGAATTCTAATTTTCATACCTGTAGTTTTTTTCTCAACAATAAATGCTTTCAGATCTTCTAATGTCGGAAATTCTGCTTGAGTTACCAGCACTTGCAAAGACAAAGGCGTTTTCCATTCTTTTTGATCATGCAACGAGTATTCTCCTCTATAAGAGAAAATAATCTCATCGAGAATTCCATCTAACTGCTTAATTTTGTCAATCGCAATTCCATTTGTAAACATCTTTACTAAAAATCCTGCATCCTTAGCTTTTTGGGCATATCTAACAATATTGGGATGAATGGAAGGTTCACCTCCATGCAAAAAAATAGTTGTTAATCCTTTTTCTTTAGCAAAAGTTAATGCTTTTTCAAAGTTTTCACCACTAAGCATTCCTTTTTGATGGACATTTCTTTCGATACAATACTCGCAATTTCCGTTACAGTTGTAAGTCAAAATAACAAATAATTCTCTCAAATCCATAATCTCTCTGGGATGTGTAATGATTCCACTCCGATTTTCCATTAGCATACGAGCTTCTCGATTAAGGTCATTGCTGTTCATAGTTAATCTCCTTTCATGTTTGTGTATGCATTAATTTATTCATACATTTTTTAACTGCTTTAGCTTACTATGTAAACAGGTTTTAACCTGGAATATGTTTGATATTATATCATGTAACTAATTAAACGTCAAGTATTTTTTGGAAATATTAGTATTTTTTATTATTTTTATCAAATTCACTAATTAATCATAGCATTTATATCTGGTCACACATTGAAATAGCTTTAACTTTTTTCAACATATTCATTACTTTCTTAGCCTTTCGTTCTAGAACGCTCATTCGCAAAATTAATATTCCCTCATCAACTCATAGTGAAGGCCCCTACTTTCAACCCGACCATTTATATACCACATATCGGTCAGTGGTAAACTTTTTATTTGATATTATATGAATTAATTATATTTAATCACAAAGTCATAAAAATATCAATAATTCTTTACTGCATTATAAAATTCCCTCCGTAAAGAGGGAATTTTATTTTCTATTTTTTCAACCTCAATGCATTAAGAACAACAGTTAAGCTACTAATAGTCATAGCAAAAGCAGCAATCATCGGATTCATAACAACTCCAAGTGGTTCTAAAATGCCACAGGCAATTGGAATCATACAAATATTATAAAAAAATGCCCAAAACAAATTCTGTTTAATATTTTTAATAGTCTTTTCACTAATAGAAATTAGATCTTCTATTTTCTCTAGGTTATCATTCATTAGAACTACATTACTACTATCCATTGCAATATCTGTACCACTAGAAACTGAAACACCTATATCTGCAGTAACAAGACTTACGCTGTCATTTATTCCATCTCCACACATCATAACAAGTCCTTTTTCTTTGAACTTCTTAATTTCTTCTGCCTTTTGTTTTGGTAGCACATTTGCAATTACTTCATCTACTCCAATTTGATTTGCAATCGCCTTTGCTGTTTTTTCATTATCACCTGTTAGCATTACAACTTTGATATTTCTCTTTTTTAATTTTTGAACTATATCTTTACTTTCAGCTTTTAATACATCTTTTACTCCAATTAATGCAATTAGCTTTTGACCTTCTGTAACAAATAAAATACTGTTTCCATCAGAAACTAAATTTAGTTCATCTTGTTCTTGTGAAATTGTAATATTATTTTCTAGCATTAACTTTTTATTTCCTATTAGATATTTATTTTGGTTTATATTTGCACTAACACCATAACCAGGTATAGATTTAAATTCTTCTACATCCTCTAATTCTATCTTTTGATTTTTTGCTTCATTTACAATTGCTCTAGCTATTGGATGTTCAGACTTATTCTCTATACTTGCAACTATTCTGATAATTTCATTTTCTTTTAAATTACTATAATTATATATTTTAGAAATTGTCAATTCTCCTTTTGTTAGAGTTCCTGTTTTATCAAAACAAATCGTTTTGATTTTATGTGCATTTTCTAAGGCTTCACTTGTTTTAATCAATATTCCTTTTTTACTTGCATTGCCTGATGCTATTACTATTGCAAGAGGTGTAGCTAATCCAAGACTACATGGACATGCTACTACTAATATTGTTACAAATATATTTATTGCATTTGCTATGTTCTCAGTAATCATAAACCATATAGCAAATGCTATTATTGCTATTATAATAATTGTTGGAACAAAATATCCGCTTATTGTGTCTGCAACTTTTGCTATTGGAGCTTTCGTATTTGTTGCTTCTACAACTAATCTAACAATCTCAGATACGGTTGATTCTTTACCTATCTTTTCTGCCTTATATTTTATAGTTCCTTCATAATTTATACTTCCTGCAATTACCTTTGAGCCCTTTTCTCTTTTTACAGGAACACTTTCTCCTGTTATAAATGATTCATTTATATGAGTAGTTCCTTCTACTACTTTACCATCTACCGCAATTTTTTCTCCTGGCTTACAAATAACAATATCTCCTTTTTGAATTTCATCAAGTGTTACTGTTTCTTCTTTTCCGTCTCTTATTATAATTGCATGATTTGGAGTTATACTCATTAATTGCTGTAGTGCTTCTTTTGTTTTATCTTTATTTTTGCTTTCAACATATTTGCCTATTTTTATGAAAAATATTACTATTGCTGCTGATTCATAATATAAACTTTCTACATATATTGTTTTTCCTTTAAGAATCATTACTGTACCATATATGCTATATATGAAACTTGCCATAACTCCTATCGTTACTAATGTATCCATATTAGGTGTTTTATGAACAAGATTTTTGTATCCGTTTTTTAATATGTCTATTCCCATCAATAAGACTATTATTGTTAATATCAATAATGATATTGCGTAATTTATAGGATGTGCCATCATATCTAAAAATGGTATTACTGGCAATCCTACCATGTGTGACATTGAAATATATAATATTAATATTGAAATAACTGAAATTCCTATTAATTTATATTTTTCATTTGACTTTTTCTTCTCTTCTTTTTCTAGATTGTCTATTCCTGCACTTGAAAAGCCTGCTTTGTCTACAAATTTTTCTACTTGCTCTAATGTTAATTTGGTGTCGTCATATTCAATACTTGCATTATTCATAATTAGATTGACAGAAGCGGCTATTATTCCATCTTGTTTGTTCAAGTATTTTTCTAGTCCTGATGAACATGCACTACATGTCATTCCTTCAATTTTTAATAACACTTTTTTCATATGTTATTCTCCTCTGAAGCCTGCATCTTGTATAGCTTCTTTTATCTTGTCAATATTTGTTTGACTTTCATTATATGTTATTGTTGCTTCTTTTTGTTCAAAATTAACTTCTGCCTTTTCTATTCCATCTGTATTGTTTAATACCTTTTCTAATCTATTTGAGCATCCTGTACAATGCATTCCTTCTATTTTTAATTTAATTTCTTTCATTTAAAATTCCTCCTACCTTAATCTTTTTATTAATTCCATAACTTCTTTTATTGTTTCCATATTTCCTGCTTTTATTTCACGCGACATGCATGTTCTCATATGGTTTTCTAAAATTGAATTTTCTACGCTTTCTAATGCTTTGTTTATTGCAGACATTTGGATTAATACATCGCCACAATATCTGTCATCTTCTATCATTTGTTTTATTCCTCTTACTTGCCCTTCTACTATGTTTAGCCTTTTTATTAAGTTCTTTTTTTTTTCATCAGAACGCTGTGTTGTTTTTTCTGTTCCTTTGCATTTTTCACATTCCATTTTTTCACCTCCACTTTTGTTATTTTATACCCCTTAGGGGTATTTGTCAAGTAATAAAATTAATTTTATATTACTATTGCAAAATAGATGAAATTATAGTAAAATATTTTTGCCTGAATGCTCAAAAGGCTGAAAGGAGGTGTTCTATTCGTGAAAGACTTCATGGAACTGCTAAAACTTATTATGATTTACTACATAGTAAAACATTTAAGTAAATAGCAACAAAAAGACTAGGAAAGCTTTGGTCGGCTCCTAGTCTTTTTTGTGCTCTGTATCGCTAATTGACTTCATAGCAATTGCTATATTTATACTAACACATTTATTATAAAAAGTCAAATATTTTTTACTCTTCTTCAGGAAAACGACACGAAAAATTTTTGATGGTTCCTAGTCCTTGATATTAACTTTTTGGATCTAAAATTGTTTATATATATCCATATGCTCTAGTATTTCATATTTATCTCATGTTACAATATGACTAATAAAATTACTGTTATTAAAATTATAGCTAATATATTGTATAATTCGACCAAAAAACAAAAAAGCAAAAAAAGTTAAAAAAAGTAAAAAAAAGCAAAAAAATATATATGTATCTTTTATTAATTTATGTTATAATCCAGTTAAAAGGAGGAAGTTAATTATGTTCTATATATTTATAAATATAGCATTAGTTATATTATCTATATTTCTAGTATTTTGTGGATTATTGGGAAAGAAGTTTAAAGATAGCTTTATTAATAAAATATTTAATAAATTATATTCCTTTGTTAGTCAACACTATAAAACAACAATCTTCATTCTATTTTCATTAACTATATTTACATCTACTTTTAAACTTGGTAAAGTTCCCTATGGGTTACACGTAGATGAGGCAGGAATGGCTTATGATGCACTATCTCTGTCCCAATATGGTGTTGATAGGTATTTAAACAGATTTCCTGCTTATTTAATTAATTATGGTGGAGGCCAAAGTGCCATGTATGCTTATCTTTCTGCTATTTTAATTAAAATATTCGGATATAGCATAAATATTATTAGAACTCCAGCAGTAATTCTTAGATTATTGATTTTTATTAGTGGACTATTCATCATGAAAAATGAAAATAATAAACTTAAAACTTTTTCATTTTTATTTTTATTAACTATATCACCCTATTTCATTATGCAATCCAGATGGGGATTAGATTGTAATTTAATGGTAGGTTTTCTAACTATATCCGTTTGTCTTTTAATTCAAGCAATTACAAAAAATAATATAAAATTATTATTTATTAGCGGACTTTTGTTTGGCCTAACTTTATACACTTATGCTTTATCATATATAATTGTGCCTATTTTACTTTTTTTTACTTGCGTCTACCTATTATATATAAAAAAAACAAATATAAAAGAACTCATCATTCTTGGAACTCCAATATTTTTATTAGCCCTTCCTCTTATATTAATGATTCTTGTAAATAATGGCTTTATAGATGAGATGGAAGGCTTAATAACTATCCCTTTATTGAAAGATTATAGAGGAGCCGAAATTTCTTTGAAAAATATATTCAATAATTTATACATATTGCGGTTCTATTTTTAGTTTTGATAATCCTGCTATATTTGGAAATATATTGATTTACAATTCTATCCCTTATTTTGGCACTATATATTACTTTACGATACCATTCTTTATTGTTGGATTTATTAACTGCTTAAAAAATTTTTATAATTCCTTAAAGGAAAAAAATTTAATATTGAAAATATATTTATTTTTTGGTTTTTCTGTGTAATAATATGTCAATTAATAATATCTCAACCTAATATAAATAAAGCAAATAGTATATTTGTACCAATAATATATTTTTCAGCATCTGGAATTGTTAATGTTTCTAAGAAGCTTAAGAATATAATAATACCTATAACTCTACTGCTTTTACTTAATTTCGGACTATTTTTTAATTATTATTTTTATCATTATAACGATGATACAATGGGCCAATATTTCTTTGCTACTTATTATCTAGACGCCTTAGAATATAGTCAGAATTTAGGTAAAACTAATATTTATATTGAAAATGATTTAACTGCTCAAGAATATATCTATATATTATTAAATAACTTCGTTTCTCCTTATGAATACGATGAAAAAAACATTGAAACATACCACAATTCTATAGATACCTTGTATACTATTGGTATACCTGATCAAATTTCTTTAGATGCTACATATATAATTGGAAATGATACAGAATTATTCGAGAAGTTTAAATCTTTAAAATTTAATTACACAAGCTTTCGGTAAAATAACAGTATTTTATCACCAAAAGTAAGTTATAATTAACTATGAAGTAAAATAAAAATTTTCGTAAATGGATGTTGAATATGTTTAAATACATATCCCTTTACTATTTATACGAAAGGAGATAAAAAATTGGAAGAATTAATAAAGCGTTCCTTAAAAGGTGATCAAGATGCTTACACGGAACTAATTAAAAGTATACAAGTTGAAATGTATAAAATCGCAAACTCACAGTTAAATAATATTGAGGATGTAAATGATGCTATACAAGAAACAATTATACATTCATATAATAAATTACATACACTAAAAAACCATGATTTTTTTAAAACATGGATTATAAGAATCTTAATAAATGAATGTCATAACATTCATCGCAAAAGAAAAAAGCAATTAGGACTTTTTAATAAAATTTCAAATTCAGTAGACATTGTTTCATCTTCAGAAAAGGAAATACAAAATAAAGAAAATGATATAGACTTTGATTTATTAATAAAGAGTCTAAATTATGATGAACGACTTATTCTCACTCTTTATTATAAAAATAAATATACACTCACAGAAATATCGAATATTTTAGATATTAAAGTTAATACTGTAAAGAGTAAGATTTTAAGAGCAAAGCAAAAATTACAACAATTATACAGTAAAGGAGGGATAAATAATGGAACAAAAAAATAAATTTGATACATTCGATAAGCCTGATGATTTTGATAAAATGTTATTTGATTACTACGACAATAAGAATGAAGAAGTTCCTCTATCAACTCAAAACACTATTGAAAATGCATTTAAAGATAAACACAAAGAGAAATCTACTACAATTATATTATTAAAAAGAGTTGCAATATTTATCCTTTGTATCGGAATCGTTACAGCAACAACTGTTTATGCAAAAGATATAATTAATTTTATAACGAATATTTTTATAAATAGTACTCCCGGTATTGATAAAGCTGTTGATAATGGATATGTTCAAAATGTTGATATGGATTTTATAACCTACAATGATATTGGAGTAAAAGTTGATTATGTGCTAATGGATAATAATAATCTAGACATTTCTTTTGTATATAAATATTACGATGATAATATAGAAATTGATAATATTTCATTTAATACATTATCTATAAAAGATGAAAATAATAACATGCTATTCTGGCTTTCAGAAAATGCAATACCTAATAATGATGGTATTGTGCTATTAGACACTAATGCAAAGTTTAATAACATAGAAAAGAATATTGAAAATAAAACAATACGATCATCATTGCTTCTAACTTCAGAGAATTTTCCAAACTCTCAAATACTTACTATATCAATCTCTAGTATTGCTATAAAAATTAACAATCAATCTACTTATGTAGATGGAAATTGGAATTTTTCAATAAACTTAGATAATAAATTCGTAACCAGAAATAGCTCTGAATATCATTCAAATAGTACCAGTCCTTATGTTGATTCTGTGAAAACATCTCTTAGTAATACATCTCTAATAATAGAACTCAATTTTAATGTATTATTAGATGAAATGAATTTTATAAGGCCTACTAATATAACTTTATATGACAATAACAATGTTAATTATAACTATACTAACTTAAATATAAAAAATATTTCTACAGTTGAACCTTATAGCAGTGTTATGACTATAACATATCCTATTACAAGTTATGACAATATAGACTCTCTTTGTTTACATATTAACTTAAGTTCCGAAAACAGTATAGATGTTAAATTGTTAAAATAATTTTATTTCAAAAGACACCCTTATTTAGGGTGCCTTCTGTTTTTTATAAGGAAATGATTTGCAAAATTTCATTAGCTCCAGCTATCGATTACCATTCTAATTTTCAGATTAGAAGTAGAACCCGTTGCAAGATAATACTTAAAATAATACGTTCTATTAGCTACAATGCTAATAGAAGGTACAATTGTAGTACTTCCATCAGCGGTTACGGTACTAACACTCAGGCAATTACCATTGTAATCCCACAGTTGAGCAGAGACCTGTTTGTTTACAGGATTTCCATCAGAGCCAGTAACAGTAATGGCATAAGAAAGATATATTGTATACTATATTTTCACCAAATTTCAGGAAACTAAAAAAAGTTAAAAAAGACAAAATTTATAAAATATATTAGGATAATTTTAAGAATTATCCTTTTTTATAGAACATAATATTTGTTGATTGCCCTTCTCATCAAGAAGAATATATCTAATATATTTATCATTTATATCATTATTAGTTACTTTTACAATTCTATTACCTGTACGGTAAAACATTTTATCCTCTTTTGAATTAATCAATCGACAGCTCATGTTTATTTTTCCAGATTTATATTCAATATCAAAAATCGAAACTTGTATACCGTATTCATAATCAAAAATTCTCAAGAACCCCTCCTTCTCTTGCTTGCAATTATTCATAAATTCATTCAACAAATCTTTATTGTCAGAAATTATCTCATTATTTTTAACAACAAAACAACCATCATTTATTGCTTCCTGAGTTGTATAATCACTACTTAATTCTGTTATATCTGTATATTCTTTTGGAGCCTGTGGTATATTTGGAATATTATTTATTTCAACATTTTCTCTGTCTAATTCTTTAGATACTTTAACTGAAATAACAGTGTCGTTTTCATTCCATTTATCCTTTGCTTTTAAGTCAATATACATTTTCTCATCTTTGTCATAAATGTCTGAAATATATCGACTTATTGTATCATAATTTTCTCCTGCTATTATGATTACAAATGATTCTTCAAAATCTTTCTCTTCCATTTCCACAAGGTTATCCCACATTTTTGTTGCACTTATATAGTCATTATAGTTGTATATTCTTTTATAATAAAATCCGTTCAAATATAGCATATCTTGATTGTAATCATATCCGGTATGTGCATCAAAATCAGTTGTTGTATCTTTTTGAATATAATTATATCTTGCAACTCCCGCATAGATGATTCCACTAGTAGCAATCATTCCTAAAATAAAACTAGCCGCTGTACTTATTTTTCTTTTTATTTCTGTATTCTTATATTGATGTTTTTTAAAAAATATATCCTTAACATTTGAATTTATATAATTATTATATTTTTTCCAAACTCCATTAACAAATACTTCATCATCCCTCGTCATAATTGTTATCCTCCTTTACAAATTTTTCTAGTAATTTTTTAGCTCTATGAATAGCCATTTTAGTTTTGGGCATACTTTGATTTAATATTTTACATATTTCTTTATATTTAAATCCTTGAAAATAGTATAAATAAATTACTATTTGATATTCATTTTTCAATTTTTTTATTGTTTTAATCAAAGCATTATAGTTTTCCTTAATAATGAACTCATTTTCTATATTCCCTTCTAAATTTACATTATTAAGAATTGCATCTTCTACATAAATAGTTCGTTTTTCCCTTTTCAAATAATTTAGTGCTCTTGATTTAGCTATTGTATATAAATATGTTTTAAATGAATATTTAAAATCGTATTCTACTTTATTTATTATCATATACATAAAACTATCTTGAGCAATATCCTCGGCTATCTCTATATTTTTAACATATGTCATTATAAAATTTGTTAACATTTTTCTGTGTTTTATTATTAAATAGTTAAAAGCATCGTTATCACCTTTTAAAAATAATTTATATAGCTCAATATCAGATTTTCCATTTGTTGTTTCGCACGTTTCCAATTTTCTCCCACCTTTCCTAATTTATCATTATTACAATAAAATATAATAATTTGTCACATTCTTTTATAAAAAACTTATATTATAATATCATTATGTTAGTTACAATCTATTAAAAAAATAAAAAAAGGTAAAATATACCTCACTGAAAAAACTTTAAAATAACTTATTAATAAATTTTTGGGAGATAGTTAAACTACCTCCCTTTACTGTTTATTTTTTTGTTAAATCTATATTTAAAGCTTCTAATTCTACTTGTCTAGTTCCATTTCCAGAATCTTTAGTCCAAATTTGTTCTGATATTGTTGGAATTATCTTTAAACCATTCATATTTTCAGTTCTTTCAATAATAATAATTTCTGAAATATTCATTGTAGCCTTTTCTGTTGCATTACTTTTTATATCATATACATCATCTTCATCAATTTCTTTTCCTTTATAAACAAAGTTCTCATTTAATTCACTTGTATAGGAAGTTAATTCTATTCCATTTTCATCAAAAACTTTAGCTTCTCTATTTAGCATATTATTTACATTTTTCGAATCAATATTATCTATTTGAATTGAAACAGTTACTATAATATGTAGTGGTGTTATTCTTATCTTTTCAACCTTCTGTGTCATATCTTTGTATCTAGATTCATTAAACTCTGGAATAATAATTTCAGTATTTTCGGAGATACGCTTCTTAGATGCTTTCACATTAATCTTTCCATCTAATTCAAAAATTCTGTAATTTCCTGGTACATTAGCAATTCCACCATTTTTTCCAGTGTCTCCTTGATTTCTAATAACATTATTACGAAATGTTAAAGTTATCTCATCATTTCCTTTTGTCATGTCTTGTGTTAAGAAATACATTTGATATAATTTATATTCATAATCAGATATTTGGGTTAAGGTTTGTAGTTTTCCTGCACAATAACTATTTCCATCAACAATAATACTATTTTCCATATTTCCATTAAATCCAACATAAAATATATTTTTTATTCCTTTTTCTTTTTCTTGAATTAACAGGTCTTTTTGACTTTCGTTTTCTTTTAATTCTATAAATTCATCTTCAATCATATTTTCGCCAAGTCGTAAGTACTCTTTATCTTCTTGACTCACATGAACATCAAATTCAAGTAAAACATAATTTTCATCATATATTGTAGACACCAATTCTACAGTTGTTTCACCATGTTTTAATTTTTGACCATTAACTGCCTCTTTATATTCTGAATACTCATCCGAAAACTTGATTCCTGAACTTATCCATTCAAACACAGGCTTTCCATCTATACTTCCTCTTAAAGCAGCACAAACTGTAACACCTCCTGTCAAAACAATTATTATTGAAGTAATGGCTGTTGCAAATTTCCTTATCCAGCTGTTTTTTATTGTTTGTATTATTGATTTTATTCCTTTATTTTCTTCATTTGTGTCCAAATTCTTTAATGCATATTCTATTTTGTTATGTACTTTCTGTGGAATTCTTTTATCTTCTGCGTTTGCTCTTTGTAATACTTTTTCAATGTCTTTCATAAAATTTCTTCCTCCTTTTCAAGTTGCTTTCTTATTTTATTTTTAGCTCTTGCCATCTTGCTTTTTATTGTATTCTCTTTTATTTTCACTATTTTGCTTATTTCTTTAATTGTATATTTAGAACAATAATATAACGTTAAAATAAGTTTTTCTTCAGAGTCTAAATCTTTTATTAAGACTTCAAATTCAATATTGTCAGATTCATCATTTGATACTAGATATTTTTCCATTTCCTTGTCTTCATATGATATAGAATACTTACTTTTTTTCTTATATATATTATTACATTCATTTATTAATATTTTAATTATCCATGTTTTAAAAACAGAATTATCTCTTAACTTTTTAATGTTTTTATAACTTTTATAAATAGTTTCCTGAATTGCATCTCCTATATCATCATCGCTTTTTAGTTTTGACTTAGCGATTAAATATAGCTCTTTTTCTGTTGCCATAATTAACTCTGAAAATGCTCTTTTGTCATCATTTTTAGCTTTTTCTACTAGTTCTTCCATTTGTTCCTCCAAATTTTAAAATATGTACATATTGATGCTTATTAGACAGTTTATATTCCTCATTTAGTTTCATCAAATAAAAAATTCAAAAAAGACTAGGAAAACTCCCAGTCCTTTATTCTTCTTTCGTCTCAAATAGTACTTAAATTTCTTCTTTATTTTTCTTCTACTTCTTCAAAAAAGAAGTCTTCTATTTTTGCAACTAATTTTGATTTCTTTGGTTCTTCGAAATTAATATCTTTTCTTCTATATACTGACAAAAATAATGCCATATATAAGAGATTTGCAATAAACGCAGCTTTTCCACCTGAAATAAGTGGCAATTGAAATTCAGCAGTTCCTATAATTCCAAAGTTCATTGCCAAATTACATATTGTTTGCACAATAAATAAACTAGCAATTCCATTTACTATTAGTTTTCCATATAAATCTGTAATTTTTCTTGCACTCAGAATCAATTTAATATCAAACGCAATCACAATTAAAATAAATCCCAAACATGCAATCCATCCATATTCTGATAATATTCCCAAAAATGCAAATTTTCCTCTTGTACCAAACCAGTTTTGTATACTAGAATGATACCCCTGTTCATCTCTTAGAGATATACCTTCTAAGCCAGCCTTTCCTAATAATTTAGCAGTTTTAAAAATTTCTTTTCGTACAAAATCAATTCTTCTTTCTCCTACAGTATCTATCCCAACCCAATTAGCTGATGTATATCTGTCATTCATATGAATCTTCCTAGTAGGAACAATACATATAATAGTTGATAATAATGCAAATCCTGCAATTGTTGCAACTATAAGCATAATCGTTTTTTTGATTTGTTTACTTTTTAGTAATTCTCTTGTTGAAATAATTAAATATACCATAGCTACAAGAAATCCTGCAACAAAATTAATCATTAGTGATGATATTACTGCCAAGTAACCTAACACTATTATTTTTACAATATTATAATTAATTTTTTTACCGCTTGATGTCATAATATTTATCTTACTTTCTTTATCTATATCTTTTATAAATCCAGCAAAAGCAATTATATAAAGTGGAACTGTAAATACATCAGGTGAAGTAGATGTGAATGGCCATAATCCACAAACTAAATTTCCATTTGCTCTAAATCCTTTAAAATAAGCAATCAAATTAAGAGCCGTTGCTAATATATACAATATATTAGAGTATTTATAGATTTTTCTATAATCATAAAAAAATATAAATATACTAAATATTAGTCCTACAATTAATTCTATACATACTAATTTGTAATGTACATTCCAACTTATCAAATGGTCACCATTATTCCAATACATTCCCAAATAAAATAATGACCAAAATTGCTTTCCATACCATAAAAAAGTTAATGCAAAAATTAATGTTATCCAATCTAGTTTTGGTCTGTGTATTTTATTTAATTTTTTTCCTATTTTCTTAGCATTTCCCATTTGCTCAACTGCTTTTTCTTCGGCTTGTTCATCAGTATATCCTTTACAAAGATTATCATTTTTTAAATCTTCTATGTGCCCTGCTAATTCTTCTGAAATCATTTTATTAGCAGGTTTATATTTAACTTCATTACAAACAGTATCTAAAAAATCTTTAGTTTTCAAACAAAACACCTCCAATAACATTGTTTACACTTTCGTTGAATTTTGTCCATTCCTCTTTTTTGGCCTTATAGTGTTTTCTTCCTTCATTAGTTATTGTATAATATTTTCTTTTTTTACCAGAAACTTCATCCCAATATGATGAAATATATTTCTTTTCTTCTAATTTATGTAGTATTGGGTATAATGTTCCTTCTTGGAATTCAAATACATCTCCAGATTTACTTTTAATTTCTTTTATCATTTGATAGCCATACATATTCTCATTTTCTAGTACACTTAATACTAATAAATTTGTACTTCCTTTTAATAATTCTTTGTTAATTTTCATAAACTCACTCCTTTTCTTTAATTAGTTTAATATCTTTTATTTTATAGCTTTTATATATATAGTATTTTTACTTTCATTTAATAAAACATCAAATTTATATACTGGTACATAATATCCTTTCGAATCTACTTGATATTCTAATTGTACTCCATTTACTACAATACTATTTATTTCATTAGAAGTAAATGCTTTGAACTCTCCTGCTAATATTTCTTCATATGCTTCTTTCTCACTTTTAATTTCTTTTCCTTTTACTTTTTCGTATGACAATATATTATTGTTAACATATTTCACTGTCTTATCTTCATAATATCTACATTCTAAACTACCATCTATTAATTTATTACCTTGTGTTTGTTTATTTATTGAAAAAATATAATTTTTTCTTTCATTTTGTTCAAATTTTGCATTTTCTGGTACTTGTATTCCTAAATTTTGAAGCGCAATTTCAACTTCTTCTCTACTTGCATTATCAATTGTATCTAAAAACTCTATATTACCGTCTTTTATTATAAGATCTGAAGAATCTTTATATTCATAAGCTCCTCCAATATATTTTATAGCTGCATAATAACTTGTTTCATTCTCTTGTGTATCTCCGCTAGTCCAATAACTTATAGTATTTTCAAATTCTTTAGTTTCATTATCATCTATGCATTTTCCTACTCTTTCGAAAAGTTTTTGCGCTATTTGTCTTGTTTCTTTTTCTTCTAATGTATGAATATAATATATATCTGCTATACTTCGTTCATTTGGAAATTCCACTTCACTTTGTACATCTACATTATTCATATTTATTCTATAATTATGTTCAAATGTAAAATTTCCAAATTCTTGTACTTGATATGTAATATAAATTCCTATAAACGCACCTACAGTTAAAATAAATGGAATTATATATCCTATAATTTTTTTCCAATTTTCTTTATTTTTAATTTTATAGAAAATCATAAAACAACAATACCCCAATAGAGTTCCGAGTGTATTGTTGAAAACATCATCTATTTCAAATACACCATAATCGTTAAAATGTTGTGTTAATTCAATTGTTAAAGTTGCTAAAAATCCTATTAACACTACTCTATACATCTTCTTTAATTTATCCGAATACAATGGTAATAAAAATCCTAAAGGGATAAATAACATAATATTCAAAATTAAGTTTCTTACGAGTATATTATTTAATAATGATACTCCTATATCATGGTAAGCTTCTCTATATGAACTAAATAAATTCAAATTCAAAGTATCATTATAAGTTTCAGTTGACTGTCTACTAAAAAATGTTGCTCCTATAACTATAACAATATAACATATGCTTATAGCGCATAATAAAAGTTTACTTTTACTAATTGTTTTTGTTCCCTTCATCATTTTTTTATATATTAATCCATACGCGATAAAAAATATTATTGCAACTGGTATCAATATTTTTAAACCTAATATTATATAATCTTTTAATAACTCTAAAATATCCATTGTTTTCATATATTAGTACAACTCCTTTTTAATAGTTCTCTGTTTATTTTCATTAAATTTACTTCATTCCCATCCAAATCAATAAATACCTTGTAATGCAATGCTTGTTTGCATTGTATTACAAGGTATTTATTTTGTCAATATAATATTTTAAAAAAATATTAATTTTACAATAAAAATCCTCCGGCTTAGCCGGAGGTATTTTACTCATAACGCCCATATGGCTATGTTACAAGCAGAGCCTCAAGGCTCATAGCTGTTCCGACGCATGCGTCTCTTAAGACCCGTTAAACGGGTCTTTATATTCTTTTATCGATATTTGATCATACATCATGTCTTCCTGTAATTG
>OJLA01001047.1_pt1 | contig 20180 bp, 9 predicted proteins | sample 1596611 | NCBI WGS metagenome assembly OJLA01 (sample SAMEA4350168, study PRJEB24818) | metagenome | biome: human; feature: gut; material: faeces | place: Denmark | collected 2013-09
CGTTTAAGAACGCATTCCATACACTTTCGTATCGTTTTGCTGCTATCATATTGGTGATATTATATTCGCGCGGCAAAGGTAAAGAATTGAAAGATGCTGAGCAAGGTTGCATCGCGGACACGCTTACCATAGCATGAAGGACGAGCCGTCAAAGAATAACCGAAAATGACCGAAAATGACCAAAAATAGCCGAAAATAGCCGAAAATGACCGGTAAAACGACCATAAATAGCCGAACACGACAACAAATAGCCGTACAACTAAGCTCCAAGTTCACTTTCTCCTTTCTCTGTAATATTCCATTTCTTGCCTGTAGAAGGCTTGCTTATTAAACCTTCTTTGGACATAATGCCAAGAAGCCGACCTATCTTTCTTAGTTTTTCGTCATGAGTTAAATTTGAAGGGAATACATGCTGGAGTCCCTCATAAACATCTTGACGTTTGAAGCCCATACTTCCTGCATTATGCGCCAATTGCAACAATAGCTTTTGAATACTATTTTCTGCAAGTCCCTTCTCTTTGGTATAATGCCCAATTTGTTTCGTCAGCTTGGCAACTTTTAGAGATATGGTATAATGTGGAGCACGTCCTTCTATCAAACCTTTGTCACAAAGATGCTTAGCTGCTTCTTTGGTGACAGGATGATGTTTTTGTACGGCATCTAGCCAAAGGCATTCCTTTAGTGACAAAGACTGGTTGCTCTTTAGCAGATTGGTATATTTCTCATCTATCATCTTGCCATAGATGGTTACACCAACAGTACGATGCTCGTTGTCGATGTCGTAATCTGGCATTGGAAAGAATCGGTTGCGCTGCTCTGTGTAAATCTTCTTGATGCCACGTCCTACGGTATCAATCATGTTGAAGTTAACCATGCCGCGGCATAAGCATTCGTTACGATAGTGGAATTGTGGGCCTTTGTGCTCCAAGGCATTCTCTATCGTGCCAGGAATGAAACTACCACCATTACCATAATATAAGGTGCTTGGTCCTTCCACAAACACAATGCGCTGTTGCAAGGTGTAGTCCTGATGTGCAATGGCGTTATGAAGAGCCTCACGTATTGTATATTCATCATACTGCTTCATCGTATCAGGGAAAAGGGTTCCTCCAGGCAGTTCACGCATAGTCTTGTTACGTATTTTACTCAACACCTTATCTACGGTCAAGATGAAAGGTATTGTAAAATGCTCATAATCTTGTACGATGCCTTCTTCATCTTCCCATGTCCAAGTGATTTGTGCTACGGCAGGATGAATCTTTTGAATAGAAAGGGGTTTGCCCAATAGTAGAATGGCAGCACGAGTGATTTGGCCGTCTCGCATCATCATGCTATTAGCTAAGAACTCTTCTGTTGTCCACGCATCTATTTCTTCGGCAGGAATACTTGAAGAGTGTACTTTCTTGAACATGACTTTAGCTGTGGCTACTGCCAACTCATCCAAATCATTGATAGTCGCATTGGGTACGAGTTGGGCTGTCCAATCTGGTATTGGTGGTTGTTGGCGGATGGCATCTTGTTTGGCTTGGTTCAATGGTTTCAGACTTTCGCCATCACGACCATAAGCCACACCTTTCCAGTGCATCACGATATTGCGTGGCGATGCAGGAACTTGGAACAACAAAACACGCTTGCCTTCAACCTCAATAGGTACAATATCCCTAAAGATGAGGTTGTCTGTAGTATGTTGAGACATATCTTGTTTCAGACGGTTCAAGGCTACTTCACCATCTTTGAAACTGGTGCCAATGATTTGGTGTTTCTTGTCCCAAACACCGAAGACTATCCAAGCGAACTCACGTTCTCGCAAGTTTGCTTCATTGCTAAGGGCGGAGAAGTACTTTCCCAACTCGTCAACATCGAAGTTGGTTTCTGCCTTTTTAAACTCTACGATCTCATTTTCTGAGTGTTCCCAGAGTTGGTTGAAAATATCTATATATTTTTCCATTGCTTTTCTGCTTATATTATTCTTTCATGTATTTCTGTGGACAAGTCTTATAAATATACAGATAATATTCTCCAAGTAAGGAAAACATTCTATTCATTTCCTGTAGTAATGGCTGCAAGGCAACTGAAACTTCATTATGTTTAGCCCATTTTGTATATGATTCTGCAGCGTCTATTATAATTTGTACCATAGGAACAAACATCCTTCCATGTATTTCTTCTTCAAATTTAAGACAATACATATTTTCTTCTTCGTTCATTTGCAAATACATTTGCCGTATTTCTCCCCAATCCGAATGTATAGTATCCGACATCATGGCATATAGAGAATTGTAAAGTCCTTTACCGTCAATCTCTTCTATTAATAGTCGCATACTTTTACCTCCAAAACTTTTTGGGGGATTCTCTAAATCTTTTAGGGTGAAGCCTTCTGCCTCTAAATCTAAAAGAAATTTTTTATTTCTAACTTGAAAATACCCATCCTTCTTGTCTTTTGTTTCTTTATAGAAATTATATCTATCTTTGAAAGAGTAAAGCCTGTAAGTTTTTTGTGCCTCAGCTCCATGTTCGATGAGATACTTCATTTTTATAAATGCTTCATAAATGATTCTGTATAGAATCAAATAAAGATGGGTGTTGCCCAATTTGTATACATTGTAAAGGTCTTTGAAGAGTTTGACTTGTTTTATGAATAAACCTGCAATCGTAGCTTCATTGTTTCCAAACGAAGGTATATAATCTTCGTATGGGTCAATAATTTTATCGAGAGCAAAAATAGTGTTATCCACTAATGGATATAGAAGAGTCTCTTCATTATCCATTAGTAGTGCAATATCTTCTATGCTCTTAAATTTTGAAAACGGTGTAACCATATTATTATTCTTTTAATTGTCAAAACCGAATTTATTCCAGGCTTCGAGAACGAGGCGTTTGGTGCGGTATTCTCCGTACTGACGTATCTCGTTGTCTTTCAGCACACGGAAGGTCTCGTTGATACAGCCTTTGCCACAGACATTTTCTGGGTCTAAGATATAACGGAGTTCTTCAGTGTTGAGGCCATAGAGATGGGCAAAGATGGCATCAAGCTCGGCTTGAAGGATGGCTCTGCGCTCTGGATTGTAAATCCAGGGCTGCTGTGCTCCCAACTGTGGCAGCTCGGAACGCTGTTCCTCGTTCATTTCATCCCATAATTCTGATGCCCAACCATCCATATCGTGATTGAAATAGCATAGCTCGGCTACTCGCTTCACGATCTGCCATTGCATGGCAGAGGGGATTTGCTCGGGGGTGAGGACTGGAAATTGTTTGACGTAATTGATGCTGGCATGTGTACCTCCTATTTTTTGGCGTGAGCAGTAGTCGAATATTAGTGATGACATCATTCCGTAAAGCGAAGCCCCGGGCATACAGCCACGCTCCACGTAGAGGAGCGTGGCTGTATGCCCGACGCCTTTGGCGTCGGGAATAGGCGCAATTATAAATGTGCGCATGTCGACACCTCGTGCGATATCTCTAAAGGCAAATAGCCACTTATGCTTCCACTCCCACACAACATTTCCATCTTTGTCATACTTCACCAGTCTGTCCTTTACAGTAGACAACGGCACCCAATACCATGGCATGATATGGCTGTTAGGATTACTAAGTTCATCCAAAGAAGGCATGTTGATGGAGTTAGGGCGTTCGCCTTCTGTGGGCCATGAACCATAATGGTGGTTGTAGTGCCAGATCATCTTACCTTCATATAGTGGAACGTATGTTGTACCATCTGTAGTTGTGAATGTAGTACCATTCAGAGTTGCGCCAAGTTCTATCAGTTGTGCATAAGTCTGGAAGAGATGTGAGTCATTAGACATATGGATCATGCTTCCAAACTTTACATTCCAAGGATTATCTCCCGTAACTTCATTATATAAAATAGTGGAGTTTCGGTAAATCTTAGCAGTCAGCTTTGCGTCACGGCTTGTACGGAATACTGGGCAAGTTTTTGTGTTGGGATTAAGACGTGCAAAGTCGCTCGTCTGCAAAGAATATATGCGACGAGGATCTAACAAATGATCAAGACGGTTTAAGTAGAAACCGCCTTTTACAATACGAGGTTTATCTTGTGGTTTACTTGCTACTAACAAGCAGAATTTGAAGCGGCTGTCAATATCAAATAATTTCTCTCTGTTTTCAAAATCATATAGTGAGACCAGTCTGTTTTCATCAATTAATTTCGAGAAGAATGCCTTGTTACTATCATTTACTGCGATACCCGTAGGCAAAACAAGTCCCCATGCCTCTTTTGAGAAAGAGAGGCATAACTCAGCAAACATAGGGTATAAGTCAATGTCTCCAGTAGCAGTCAAATCAAATCTACCAGATAAACGGGCGAAGCGGCTGAGGGCTTCTGCATCAGCAAGAGCCTTGGCATATTCCTTATATAATGTTGGATCTGAAGTCTGTAAGGCTTCTATCGCTTCTTTGCGTTGACTTGCTGTGCCAGCATTTACAATGTCGGCACGATTGTGACTTTCAAACCATTTCTTGTCTTCTACCTTAATCTTATCCCATGGCGGATTTCCGCACATCACGTCAAATCCCTTATTGGCTGCGAATACCTCAGGGAACTCCACGCACCAATGGAAGAAACGCTGTTCATCAGCCATACGCTTTACTTCTGTCTTGAAGTCGGCAGAGAGCTGACGATAGTAAGTAGGCAGTGGCTTGCCTTTTTCAAGGCATTCCATTGCACTAATTTCCTGAAGTGCACGCATCACGGTCTTGGTGTATGGAACCTCTGCCTCCAATCGATAGATGCCGTTCACTCCTCCATCTTCGTCTATTAGCTCATCACGCTTTACAGTCTTATAGAAAGCATAGGTATAGATGTCGCAGGCACGGCGGAGACAATCCACACGTGCCGACTCCATCAACTCTTTCCAACGTTCTTGCTTGATGATTTCTTCCTCCAAAGTTTCTTCTGGCAAGTGGTTGATAAAACGAATCTTGTCAGCCAAGCCAATCTGTGCAGCAGAAAGGTTCTCCACGCCAAAGGAATCTTCCAAACCGAGCATTGGCTCATTGTCGGAAGAGTCATTTGCACCCTTAGTTGCTTCCTGGTTCATCTTTTTCAAAGCCTTCAGGGTATCTTTGTCCTCTGCGGTCAAAGCCTTGTCTGGTACACCATCTATCAGCATCTGCAAGTCGGAAACTCCCAATACGGAATTACCGCAACGGATATGATGATCGAGGAATGAAAGTGGCTTGCCTGCACAATAACCTTCAATCCACAATACTACTTTGCAAAGTTCTACGGCATCGGGGTTGTAATCTACAGCATAAACACATCGGGAGATAACCTCACGAAGCGCCTGACGATAATCCAGCGAAGCCGGGTTGTCCTCACCTGTGCGGAGGGTACAGATATACCAGGCAATGGTGCGAGCCATCGCCAATACAATATGTCCGGAGCCACTTGCTGCATCACAAACCTTCATATTAAGTAATGCCTTTACCTTCTCTTCTGTGGTAGTCTGTGCAGCAATCTTTTCCTTGATGACTGGTTCAAGTGTAGTCTTGATAAGATTCTGTACCAAGTCTGGACGTGTATAATAAGAAGAAGTGCTTTGACGGTCTAAACCGCCAACGAAGCCAAACTGCCAGTCGGAAGCGGCAACACCCGGCTGTACGAATGGGCGCATTTCGAGAATGCCCTCATATACAGAACCAAACTCTTCTACGTCGAGAGAGGAATAGTTGATCTTTACTTTCTGCTGACGCTCGTCTTCAAACTCGTTGAGAGCAGAAAATGCAGCGAGCAAATCCTTGTTGCTTACCTGGCATTGCTTCAGCCAATGCAGGGTTTCTGTGCCAAAGAGTACACCACCCAATGGCTTGATGCCCAATTTTTCGCCAAAAGTATCTGGCTCGAAAAGATGGAAAGTATCCATCAATCCCTGCCATAGGTCGGAATACTGGCGCTGTTTCAGGTATGCCAATTCCGAGAGATGACGCAGACGGCTTGCAGCATAGAACTTCTTGTAGATGTCCTGCCACTGGCATAACTGCTTGTAATCTGGAGCATCAGGTGAGTCGGGAATCTGATAAACCAATCCTCTATCCTCAATGATAAACAGGAAGAGGAGACGGTAGATGAAGTGGATGAGTTCCTTGTTGAGTTGGGTTGCATCCATCGTTCCATTGGCGAAGGCTTCGCGCAATGCGTCATTACCTTCACCTTCTGATGTCAATACGGCATTTCCGATGGTTTCCATTGTGGTTTGCACGGCACGAGACAAGCCATTGCGAATGCGGTTGCCCGACTCGATGCTCATGTTAAACCAGCGTTCCATCACGCATGGCTCGTCACCACTTGTGCGGAAACGGGAAGCGTGAAGCAGACGGAACATCAAGCAAAACTCGGTGTATTTGTCTTCCTCCAGCATACGGCGGAGGTCAAACTCTATATAGGTGAGCTTCACCAGCTGTCCGGAGTTGCGGATGATTCGCAGGATTTGTCCGTTGCTGATGATGCCATATACATTCTCTGTGGCGTTGAGATATTCGAGCATAGTGGCATGAGCCGACTTCTTGCGCATACCGCCTTTGGCACGATAGTCGAGGGAACACTTGTCCAAGGTATCAATGCTTCCGTCGGCACTGATACCTTCACCTATGATAATGAATGGCATTTTACCCAAGTCGTGGCAGGTATAGCTAATGTCGTAGTTGGTGCCAGCCACTTCTATATTAGTAGCCTGGCGGTCGAGCGAATAGCCTAAGTTTTGGAACAGTCGCTCCATCAAATCACGAGCACGACGGGTGCCGTATGGATCCCTATTGACCAATCGCTCGCTGTTGGCACGTTCCTTATAGAAGTTCCAATCGTTGCGCAGGCTGCTCCATACGTAGTCTATGGCCGAAGATACGGAAATATCCATTCCGAAATCCTGGTCACGGTTGCCAATGAGCGTGTTCTCACGCTCTATATGATGTAAGATGTCATCAGAGAGAAGATGACCACATATATGAATACTAGTATAATCCATACGAGTCTTTTTTATTCAGTTACATGCCAGTTGTATGCCTGATGAATTAACTATATATTTTCGGTACAAACAGATAAGCTGCAATCACATCCATTGGCAATACAGGTTCTACCACTTGGTACTCTGATGCCTTCAGATAGGTGCGATATTTGGCGAAAGCTTCTACCAGATGTGAAGCTCTTTCCAGGGCTATCTCATCTGTGTGTTGGCGAAGTTCTGTCTCATTGTTTATCCAACGGATGGCATTTGAAAGAAGAGTCTTCTGTGTTGGCAAGTCCATATCGCCAGATGCCGTTGAATGCAGGAAAAGCTGTTTGGCTTCTTCTTGTGTAAGGAAATCGTGGTTTTCTATCTTTCCACGATAGCCCACAAATATCATTTCTTCACCCACCAGTTCTCGGTTCTCTATCTTTTTGTCACGGATAACACTACGAACGCGCATCAATAATATGGTAGTTCGTTTCTTTACCTCTGCTGTTTCCATTACCAAAGCCCGACAAGCTCCCAATTCGCCACCATTGACGGAGTCGTTGACAACGGCACGGCTCAAATCCTCTACGAATATATGGTTGCGTCCTATATACATATAATGCTTTGGAGTTGGGGAAGCAAAAGATATGCGCACAAGCCCCTTGGATGTTGCTTTGTCGGCGAAGTAGTGGCGCAGATTTGCAGGTAACTCCAGAAGCTGGAAACTGTAACATAAAGGTATATCGTCTGTATGAACGTTTACACCGACATGCAATAGTTGCTCAATCACAAAGTCACGGGTATCTTCTACACCTCCAATTACCGATTTGGCTTCTTCCAAGGATGCAGTCAGTCGGGTTGGATCCATCTGCTTATTGTTATGAGCGAAGTAGGTGTGAGAAATCTTCTCGTTCTCTTCCATCTTTTTGAGTTGAATCTCAAGTTCCTCTTCCTGCTGTTTGTTCCATTCCGGGTCGTTATCGAACAGGGACTGCTCCATATAGTCGGTTCTTGTAGGAACCTTGGCATCGAAAATTCGCTGCATGATATTTTCCATCAATGAAGCATCATTGTCTGCGATAGGCAGATAGACGCCCAACTTCTTGCGTATCTCTTCTTGTTTCTTGTATAGCACATTGAGCACGATATCGTCCACGGGATTGTTCTTGGCATGAAGCGTGGATATAAGGACAGAATCGGCAGTTTGTCCGAAACGGTCGATACGGCCATTACGTTGTTCCATGCGGTTTGGGTTCCAAGGAAGATCGTAATGGATGACAGCTTCAAAACCTTGCTGCAAGTTGACACCTTCTGAGAGGCAGTCGGTACAAACCAATACGTGGCGGTCTTCCTGTGCCAAGGCATCAATCTTCATCTTGCGCTCCTCATCAGCCAAACGGCTGGTAACCACACCCACAACCACCTTCTTGAACTTTTTGTTGCTGGCGAGCTGGTCTGTGATATATTTGCCAACATACTCAGCTGTTTGGATATACTGGCAGAATACGATAGGGTTCATGCCACTGTCAAGAGAGAACTTCACAATGTCAAGAGCCTGTTTCACCTTTTCGTCACCATCAGTTTCCTTGATATGTTCCAACTGCTTGATGAAACTATGGAACTCTTTCTTATCCGTAGCACTGGTTGTTTCTAATGCTTCAGGAACTATATCGTCGGCATTCAACAAATCCTTCAGAGGATCATTGAATATATATACCTGCTCGGAATCGTCTTCTGTATTTGCTGATGACGAATCTTCTCTCTTGTCTATCTTGTTTTGCAACATGCTGATACCGGCATCAGGACTTGACATTACTCCACGCATCAAGGCCAGGAGATCCCAGTAGATATAGCGTTGTTTGCGTTTGTCTGCTCCTGATACCTTCTGGATGCCATGTTTTACATATTCTATCAGGTGCCCCAACAAATTGCGATAATCTGGAGTAAAGGAGTATTCATCCTTGTCAATTCGGACACGCTCAGGGAAGACGATTTCATTGCCTAGATACTGCTTGATGTCGGCACGACGGCGTTGTACGAAGTAATGGGACAGTTCCTCGCGCTCTGTAGCGGTTTGAAGCTGGTAGTTCTCGAACTTAGGATTCAATAATCCGATAAGTGATTGGAACTCTTCGCTTTGACCGCTATGAGGAGTAGCTGTCAGCAAGACCAGTTGCTGTTCAGGTTTATTGGCTAAGTCGCTTAACAAGCGATAGCGCTGTTGCTGGTATTTGTTGGCACCAGTTGGCTTGGCGCAAGTATGGGCCTCATCGACTATCACAAAATCAGGGCAATGGTCGAGGAAGATATTTCGCTTATTGCCTTGTTTCACATAATCAATGGAAATAACCTGGTAGGGGATGTCACGGAACACATTCTGGTCTGGACGCAGTTTTTTCTCCAAACGGCTGATGGTAGAAGAACGGATAATCTCTGCATCCAAGCCAAACTTGTCCTTGATTTCATTTTGCCACTGCTCGCAAAGGTGTGGCAAGCATACTACTGCGAAACGGTTAATTTCGTGGCGGTCGAGTAATTCTTTGGCAATCAATAATGATTCCAGGGTCTTTCCAATACCAACGTCATCAGAGACGAGCAGTCTGATCTTTTCTTGTTTGAGTGCAAGAATCAACGGAACCATCTGATATGGACGTGGCTCGAAAGATAGCTTTCCAAGACACTGGAATGGACCAGCTATATCTCTGAACGATAAACGGCAAGCGTTATAAAGCACCTTTGCAGATGCCTTATAACTATTTTTCCCGATGTCATCAGCTGTAGGCCGACGAAAATTGTAGGACTGAATGTTTAGTTCATCCCCATAGAGAGGAAGGTAGAGACCGATGGTTTCGGCATCTGTACCTCCTAATGGTTTTATTATCATAAGTTCGTCCTCTCCTGATTGCTGAACAACCCAAGGACGATTTCTGAATTCTATCAGTGTACCAGTCTTGTAATCCATATCGTTTATTTTACCGGGGTGAATATATCAGAGTATTCGCGGATGAAGTCTGCCAATGGTGTGGCATAATACCAAGCCAAAACTACGAAACCAGCGTCTTCAAGTACTTCCCGTTTCTCTCTGTCATCCTTTTGTATTTCAGGACAGTCGTGTGGCGTGCCATCGCAGAACACTACAATACGGTCGCCATACATGAAGTCTGGCTGTACGTAATACTCCTCTGGAAACATCGGCTGTGCCTTGTCTGGCAAGCGCAAGTGATGGTCGTAAAGATACTTCAAAAACTCATATTCTGTAGAGCTGTTGTGGTCTCTTGCGGCTTCCAACGCAGCATACTGCTCGTCGTAACCAAGGGATTGCCCTGCATGGTGGGTCTCTACTTTAGCTTCTTGCATCAACTTCAATGTTCTATATATCAGTCTGATATCTATCTGCTGATGATATGGCTGATTATAGTAGTTGAGCAGATTGGAATAATCGGCAGGTGTCAATTCGTTAATCTCATCCTGTGTTAATTCCGGTTTATTGAAACAAATCTCGTATGCTCTTTTTACGACATTCCTATAGGCTTCCGGCTCATGCACGAGACGGCTAAGCACCCCCAAAGAACCCTCTGCATTTTCATAGATGAGGATATTTGGGGTTGCTCCTTCTCCCATCACTTCTGCGCCCATTTCGCTTCCTTCTATTTGGAAGACATCCTCAATGGCCTGCTTGAAGGCATAGAGGAAGGTGCGGACAGCTTCTTTCCGGTCTAAAAGCAATGCTTCAAGCGGTTGGATATAGATGGCGTTGGCAGTCGTTTCCGTGAAGAGCTTGACAAACTTGGTTCTGTCTGCCTCTTCTGGATTCTTGTCTGCTTCTTCTTGTATGCGTCCAAGGCGTTCATTGCTTATCCAATCGCCAGTCTTTGTGTCGAAAGCAAACCCATTGGCATTATCATCGTTACGTGATTCCAATATATAGGTAAGTCGGCATGAAGGAATATAGCGAATATTTGCCAAATGCTCGCCATGAGGCGACTTCAGTTCACACTCGCTGATAGCCCTTGGATCATCACTCGCAAAGTAGGTCTTTGTCTTATAGAACTTGCGAGAACGCTCCTCCTCATGACAAGTAATCTTTTCCGCTTCTACCGCCACCATATCTTGAGCTTCAATACACATGCCCGGGATGAGTTTGGCCACACCATCAAGAGACTCCCCAGTGATGATGTCGGTATGATGGATCGTATTCTCCTCGTCTTTATATACAACCCCCGTCTTAGGATTGTAGAAAAACTTGTGAGGAATCACCTCTGATAGTATCTGCATTCTGCTGATACGAAATTTACCCCCATTATTGTATATGATGTTTTGTGGCCCAAATTCTCTTAGTGCAAGGCGCTTTGGACGACTTAGACATTCAACTTTGTCCGACTTGTATTGTAGCAGGGCACGTTGTGGCAACTTGGTAAAGTTATAACCAGGCAAGAAGCCTTCGCTGGCAAGGTAACGATATGGATAGAATTCGTTTTCTTCTTTATTCTTACCTTGGTTAACTCCCAACAGCATATCTCGGAGACTTTCACCACGCAACTGCTTGATATGGGCTTCACGTTTCTCCTTGGAGTTTTCGCCATAGATGCGGTTATTGATGACACGACTAGCTTCTTCTATCTGAGTTTGGGCTTGTTTGTAGAGAGAACGCCAGCGGTTGAGTGCCTTGTCGAAATCATACTCATAGTTGGCGAGGATATTATCCAGCCAATGCTCGGTGAACCAGATGGGGTGTTCGGTTTCCATCCGGTCTTTCAAGAAGGAATCATTCATGATTTGTCTGAAAACCGACTTTACCTGCTCCTTGCGCTCTGGAGATAATTGCAGGGCAACACGAACCTCATCCTTTAAAGTGATGTTATTGATGTCGTTACAATCTACCAATTCCTTGATGCCATCAGAAAGTTCAGTAATAGGGCACAATGAGAGAATGGTGGAGTGGAGGTGAGTGCGGAAGAGTTCTTCATTCACCAATTCCATTCGTGGAGCCTTCACTTCACCTTTGACCATCTTTTCAGGATGGGCCAAGTAATAATTCTCGTGTGAGTTGCGTGGTCGGCAATAGGTATAAACTAAGGCTGCCTGTCCGCTACGTCCTGCACGTCCTGCACGCTGGGTGTAGTTGGCAGGAGTAGGAGGCACATTGCGCATACCAACAACAGACAAATCCTTGATATCGATACCTAATTCCATCGTAGGAGAGCAGTAGAGAATTGGAAACTTACCCTCTCGGAATTCTCGTTCTCTATTTTCACGATCTTCCTTGGAAACCTGTCCTGTATGGTCTTTGGCCTCCAGGCATACGTCTTTAAGAGGAATGCTTTGATAGAACTGCTGGAAGTAATGGTTCGGTTCCTTATCAAGCCATTTACCTCCCTCTAAAATGCGATGGCGTACCAAGTCGCGACGTATATGCTGCTTGTCACCTTCTTGCCATAGAATACAACCATAGTCGAGTTGGTAGGTTCCATTTTCATGTATGATGTAGTTGGACAAAGCTTCAAATAGTCTTATCACATAATGCGTGTAGTCATCTTCGTTGTTGATAGTACGTCCCGTGTTCTTCTCTATATAGTCGCGAATAAAGATACCAAGCTTACTTCTATAGCCTCCACTTTCCAGATTATATGCATTGCGTCTGCGAGGTCTGATGACAAACAACTCGTTTGCTTCGTCAATAGTGTCGCTCTCATCAAGAGTCCATGGGGCTTTCAGATTCTCTCTTACGGCCTTGCTGGTATCTTTTACGGCTTGGATCGTTCTCTCGCTGCTATATATGCAAAGTTTGTGGCGCAGGTAGTCGAGGATTTGAGTAATGAATTCTTCTTTTTGCTCATCATCCAATCCTTCCAACTCGGGTATATCGTATAGCCGTTCTGAATTGTTCTCACCTGTAATCTCATCATGAAGATATTTGTAGCCGATGTTCAGCAATGCACAATCTTCAAGATTGGGCATTATCACAGTCCAGTTGCCGGCAAGGTCATCATAGATGATGGTGGAGAGATAACGTTCCATGATATTCTTTATATCATTGGCACGTTTGCCCCGAAGTTTTTGTGGTTTTGCATAATAGTCATCCACTTCGAGATGAAGATTATCCAGCACCATTCTAGCAATTTTGGTATTGTCTATAGGCTCTGTGGCATTTTTGATTGCATTCCAGATGGCTGAGCGTATTTTGCCAATGCGGATAAAGTCATTGAAATGACCTGCTTGCAATGCGGCATCCTGGCGAGCATCGACAAAGGTTAATACTTTTCTGTCGTTTTGCTCAATACCCATTTTCTGCATAAGGATAATATCCTCGTATGACAATACGGTAGTGGCAGTACTTCTACCTTCACCACCGATTCTTGACAATTTTGAATATTCTGATTGCTTACCTTTGTAAACCACACGAGCTGTTGGGTCGTACATGAGTGGAGATGGTACGAAAATAGCCTCCATGAACCCCATGCTATCGAGTGGCTCGGTTGGAGTGTAAGTACCAGATTGAGTTACATAGACCTTTTGCGGAATACGTGACTCGTATGTTTTCTTCAGCTTTCGTACTCCCTTTTTATTTGTAGTGTACCAATCTGATGGAATTTCCTCAGAATTTACATCAAGGATATAATCATTTATATTTTCTCCCCTGTGAGGTAGGATGATGTAGCCATCATTGATATCGCTATCGCCATCACCCGATGCATAGCCATCGAAGCTTCTTGGCATGATCTGGCTGCCATTGATTTTGACGACATAGAATTCGTGACCACTTAAACGACTGAACACGACGGGATAGTACATGACTTTTTTGTTGCCATGTGATAGCTCATCACAATAGAGCTTTTCTTCTACTGTGATTTGGCGGTTGTCTTGTTCGCCTATTGTAAGATATACGTTTCCTGTTTGAGGAATGAACTGGTGAACTTTAAATGGAAGTATCGATACACCTTTCTGCTGGTTCAGGATATTGCACCAGTTAAGAACTTCCACGATATGCTTCTGGCACTTATCTTCTTCCTCTCCAGTTCTTATACTCAGTTGCTTAGCCATATCCTCTATTGATATAGGCTTTCCTCTGAAATACTTGTTTTCTTTTCTATTATAGGCTAGTGCAACACTTTGCTCTATCCAAATGGCAGTAGGATATTTTAAAGCAGTATGAATATCTGCAGAATGCGGAACGGGATTGTTGATGCAAATACGCAACTCTCCATCCGTAGGTTCATCGTCTGACAATCCTATGGCAAGAGTTTCGTCTATTACTTGTTCTTTTGAGTATGAACTACCGAAGATACATGATGCAACTTCAGCAACTTTTTCTCTTTGTTGGCTGTAAGTCATACTATCATCAGCTACCATTGTGGCTGATGTTCCGAAACAAAGTACTCGCCCAGTGGCCAAAGATTTGATTCTGCGTATCAAGAAAGACACATCGCTTCCTTGCATTCCACGATAAGTATGCAATTCATCGAATACGAGAAAATGAAGGTTTTCCAAGAAACACTTGCGCAAATCTTCTTCTTTTCCAGCACGAGTCATGAGCAATTCCAACATCATATAGTTGGTTAATATGATGTTGGGAGGCGTCTGCTGTATCTTTCCGCGCGCTTCTTCGTTTTCCTGTCCTGTGTATTTGCCAAAAGTGAATGGACACGGATGGCCTGTCCGCTCCTCATATTCTGCTTTATAACGGCTCAATTCCTCAGCTTGAGAGTTGATAAGGGCATTCATTGGATAGACTATGATAGCAATCGTCTTATCCTTGCATGCCTCATCATGAAGTAGAATATAATTGAACACGGTAGCCATAAAGGTTCGTGATTTTCCGGAGCCTGTGCCAGAAGTCACTATAAATTCTTTGTCTTGACAGCCTAACTCTATAGCATCTTGCTGATGCTTATAAAAAGGCTTGTCGAAGAAATATTCCAAGTCTTTATGGATAGGGAGGCCCTTGGCGATAAGCTCCTTTACGCCTATCCCCTGCTTGAAGTTTGGATTGAATTGAATCAAAGCCTTTCGCCACAGCTTTTCATTTTTGATAGACTCGCTGACCTCGTCCTTGATTCGTTCATCTTTTATGGCAACAAAGCTCTGAAGGTAACTTTTGTAGCTACCCTTCAAGCTTTCATATAATTCTATTATATTCATAGATGTTTGTCTTTTAAACAACTACAAAGATAGCATTATTCTTTGATAATAGAGCATATATTTAGATAGAAAGTGCTTTTCTTAGTGATTTTCCCTATTTTGGGCGAAAAGTTCCTATGTATGGGAATAAACTAAATACCAGTTGTGCAGATTGGTATTTTCCTGATTTAGCTTGACTACTTGCTCGTCTTAAGTCTTGACAATGTCGACTCTGTTAAACATTTGTGTTATCGCATGAAATCGTCGTGTAAAAGGTCATGTGGAACGTTATAGGACAAAGGTCCACAAATAAAAATAGAGGTATTATGGCGAATATTGATTTGAAATTATCCTCAAAAGACGCAGCTGCAATGATGCGACCAACTGTCATAAAAAGAAAATTCCGTAGTAGATAATAATGCAAGAGAGTGTGTGTTTATTACATACTCTCTTGCTCATATAGGTATAATGTCTTATTTTCCCAAAGACTTGAACATCTTGGTGATGCACTTTTTCTTCTGCTCCATATTCGGGTGAACATAGAGGTTGAGGGTTGTTGTGATGTTGGCATGACCGAGCAGTACGCTTACTGTCTTGTAATCGCAGTTGCTTTCAATGCAGCGTGTGGCAAAGCTATGGCGCAGTCCGTGATACTTTAGTCGAGGAATGTCAAGATGCGCCATCAACCGATGATAATAGTTGCGATAGGTGCGAGGTTCGGTTGGTTTCTCCTCATTGGTCAGCACATAGAAGTCTGTGTTTACCACCTTTTTCAAAGGTTTTACCATAGCCAGAAGTTCTTTGGTCATCGGTATCTCACGGCATGAGTTCTTGGTCTTGGGTGTGTTGATGACCAACTCCGTGTGCTTGCGTTCGCCCTCCACCATGTAGATTCGCTCAATGGTGCGGTTCACGGTAATTGTGCCGTTGTCGGTGTTAATGTCCGACCATTTCAAACCGCAAATCTCTCCGATACGCAAGCCTGTGGTCAGACTGATATAGATACCGAGGTTGCGGAATGTGAAGTTCTGCTTGATGAAATCGAGGATCTTCTTGTGGTGTGCCACCGTCAGCACCTCAATTTCCTTGTTGGTCTCAGTCGTAGGGTATTTGATATCCCACTCGCAATAGTTCATCCATTCGTTCTTTACCCCGAACTTCATCACCATTTTCAGGACAATCAGAATATCCTTCACCGTTTTAATGCTTAGTCCGCCATTGAGTTTCTGCAAAACAAACTCCTGAACATGTTTCTCACTCAGAGCCTCACAATCGCCAAATGATGGCAGAATGTGGTTCTCCAAAACTAACACATAAGCAGCGTATGTAGACTGCTTAACGTAGCGTTGCTTGTCACTTTTCCAAGCCAACGCAATTTCTCTAATTGTTTTTGTTGTCATTGTAATCCTTAATTTTTGAAGGTGTACATATATAATTAGAGATAATAGACCTCTGATGTCCCAAATCTCAGATTCCCAGAGTTTCAGGGGGAGTGGGAGAAGTGCAAGTTGGGAGATTACGGAAAAGTTGTAACTGGCAACACCCCTCCAACTAAAGATATTGAGAATTACGAAAATGGAACATATCTTTGGGCTTCTCCTGCTGATTTAGGGACAATAAAGTTAATTTCAGAGACAAAGACAATGTTGTCCGCAAAAGGCTTTTCAAAAACAAGAGCATTGCCTAAGGGTAGTGTTCTTGTAACCTGTATTGGCTCGACTATTGGTAAAACGGGAATGGCAACAAAAGAGATGTCAACTAACCAACAGATTAATTCCATTGTAGTCAATGAAAATAGTGACAATGAATTTGTTTACTACTCTATACAGAGTGCTTTTCCTCGTTATTTGTCCTCCATTGCAGTCCAAGCAGTTCCCATAATTTCAAAATCAGCCTTTGAATTGTTGCCTAACCAAAGACCTTGCTTACAAGAACAAAAGAAAATTGGTAAAATGCTCTCTTTGCTTGACGAGCGTATCGCGACCCAAAACAAAATCATTGACAATTTGCAGTCCTTAATCAGAGGAATTAGAAACGAAGTATTTGGAAAACTAAGGAAGACTGTAGGCTTCAATGCAATAATTGGCGATGTCCTTAGTTACGAACAGCCACAATCGTATATTGTGGAAGACACAGAATATACAAATGAAGGTACTCCTGTGCTAACAGCCAACAAAGCCTTTGTCTTGGGGTACACTTCGGAAACTGATGGCGTATATGATAAGGGCGATTGCATCATCTTCGATGACTTTACTCTTGACTGCAAATATGTTGATTTTTCATTTAAGGTTAAATCATCTGCTATCAAAATTCTAACGGCAAAGAATAAAGAACTTTTGCGCTATACGTTTGAATTCTTAAAGCATCTTGATTTGTCAACAGATGAGCATAAAAGACATTATATTGCAGAAACGCAAAACCAAAGTTTCATTTTGCCCAATGCTGAAATGATAGAAATAATTGCACACACTTTTTCTGCTTTATCATTACAAATGCAATATGCCATAAAGCAAAGAAATAAGCATGAAGAACAAAAGCTGTACCTGCTTCGCCAAATGTTCATATAAACATCTGGTGGAGCAAGTATTGCTTCTGCAAACTTAGGTTTGTTAGAATGTTCTTTTCTACTGATAGCTTGCTATCTATAGCAGATAAAAGCCGTGCATATTGGAGTTGTTCTGTATATGACGGACAAAACACCTTGGCTTTACCATAGTCCTTGAAATATATGTGAGGTATAGCCATACCTGTCTTATAAGGCTCAAAACTGAACACTTTCAGCAGATAGTAAAGGTACTGGAGTGAATAGCCTTCTTTTGCTTGTAAGGTATTCAATGTTCCTGTTGCAGAGCATTTGCCTGTAACGTAGGAAACAGTTCCTACACCAGAACCATCTTTGATAATATAAACGGCTTCACGCTCTGTATTATAATTATCGAGGTAGCCAACGATGCCATTTGCCCCATACACAGGATATGTCCCATGCTCACAAACATCACTTTCTTGTAGGTTGGAAGAACTACATTCTACGCACTCTGACAAACGAACATTGGACTTGTTGCTGCAAACAATCTTCTGTGCAATTCCTCTGATTAAGGATTTTGAAGTTCGTAGGTCTGCGATTATAGAAAAGCATTATGGGCAAGCCGAGAAGTTGATAGCCGATGTCGCAGATTTGGGTGAATCTTTCAGTGTAGGCAATTTGGCAAAGGAAGATTTGGCAGAAACAGGAATACCATGTGTTATTTATGGCGAACTTTTTACAACTTATGGAGAAACTATACTTCAAATAGAAAGTCATACCAATAAAACAGAAAGTATGGTTTTGAGCAAAAAGGGAGATTTGTTATTTCCTTCTTCAACTACTGTTGACGCAATGTCTTTAATTGCTCCATCTGTCATCAATGTAGACGGAGTTATATTAGGTGGTGATATGTTTGGAATACATATCAACCATAACTATAATGCGCAATATCTAAGTTACTATTTCAATCATATTGCCAAAAAGCAATTGGCAAAATATGCAAAGGGTAGCACTATAATTCATTTGCATTATGCCGATATAAAAAAAGCCAAACTATTGTTACCCTCTTTGGAAGAACAAAATAGAATGGCTAAATGTTTGGTCATATTGGATGACAAAATAAAAGTAGAAAACAGCCTTCTTAATTTATTAAATAGTCAAAAGGCATATTTACTTTGTCAGATGTTTATATGAACATCTGACATAACATATACTGCTTTTGGGATTGATACAGTTTAATGACCCTTTCTTCGATATTTATTTTCCTGTCCAAAAGTGTCAGAATGGAAACATTCCTAACTTTTGGGCAAGGGATGTTGCGCACATCAGAACCATTTATAGATGTAAAAGTACTTCCTTGTTCGTACCTCCGCCACATAAATTTATAGAATGTCAAATACTGATATATAAAATCCGACATATTTTCTTCATGTGGTATGATAGCGCAAACGCCACGTCCTAAACATACTTTTTTTGTTGCTTTTGCAACTTCACCAACAGGAGCACGAACCGTCAAAATTATATTTCCTTCTTCGGCCGTTTGATTAAATTCGGCGGTATATAGGCGAGGTGTTGTTTTTCCATTTGATATATCTAAATTGCCTTGAACCAAAGGCATACCAATACCTTGGTCGTTGTATGCGTTAGAAGATGGAGATTGCCCCATTACAACATTAGCGATATCTGACAAATGAATCGCGCATTTTGAAGAAAACAAGATATGGCTAATCGCAGACTTTAGCTTCTTCAAATCCTCAATGATTTTGTTTTGGGTGGCAATGCGCTCGTCAAGAAGTGAGATGAATTTGTTCAACTTTCCTTGTTCTTTTGCATTAGGATATGCAATTTTGAATTTTTCTAAAATGTCATAACTAAGATTTTGCTGCTTTGTTCCTTGAGCATATTTTATGCCAATAACATTTCCGTGTTTCTTATACCATGAATACAGAAATTCATTTTCAACTTTACCTTTAGATGTGAAAGCCATGCAAGCTTGACTGATAGTTGACGGCTCTTTTGTTATAGAACCAGTACCTCTTACTCCCTCTGCTTCCAAACCATAAATGGCGATAACAAAAGTACCAACTGGAAGCATTTTTAGGCTTTGAGCCGCTTCTTCCGAGATTTGTTCTTTTGAAGAATAGATATAATGTTGCTTTAATTCTCCACTTGAAATCCAATTAACATTACCTTTGAAATGGCTTTTATTAAGACGGCTGGGAGTATTGCCTGAATACAAATCAAACATTTCACCAATACTACTTTCTTCCCACTCCTCCTGAAACTCCGGGAATCTGAGATTTGGGACATTAAGGACTTTTCGTCCTTGATTTTTCTCATGCTCGGCAGAGTTCAAGCAAGCTTGACTCTGCTCTCGCTCACTCGAAAAATTGAGTTTCTTATGTTCGTTATTTTTTGTCGTTGTCATTTTTAACATAAAGCTCTAAAGCAGCCAAAGGAAAATAAGAGAGGTTGGAACGTAAACAGTTGGGAATGAGTAGATTTGCACAAAGTTGCCAAATCGGCATAAAGCAAGCGAGTGAGGAATATTGAAGTAGTTCAGTTACTAAATCGTGAGCCACAGTTAC
>OJLA01001050.1_pt1 | contig 20113 bp, 13 predicted proteins | sample 1596611 | NCBI WGS metagenome assembly OJLA01 (sample SAMEA4350168, study PRJEB24818) | metagenome | biome: human; feature: gut; material: faeces | place: Denmark | collected 2013-09
CGCACAGCATATACCATAAGCGTAAGAGCTACGAGGACCAGTTCACAGAGAGGAGGCAGCTAAGACCCGACTGGATTTGTTACAGACCAGACATGTCGCATCTGCAATATCAACTCAGCAAATACCTCTGCCAAAAACTGTCTTCTTAGTTTTTTTTTTTCAAGCAGAAGACGGCATACGAGCTCTAGTACGGTCTCGTGGGCTCGGAATGTGTATAAGAGACAGATAATATACCTTTTTTTGAAAAAAGTCATTAGTCTTAGTGGTCAGTTATTATTTTTAAATTTCTGCATATTCATTAAAGAGGTGAAATTATTTGAGACAAAAAAGTAAACTATTCCTAATAAACGGAACAATATTAACAAGTACATCATTACTTATGAAATTTGCAGCACTTATTTTTAATATATACATATCAAATCAAATAGGCTCAGAAGCGGTTGGCGTTTTTAGTTTAGTTATGGCTGTATATCTATTTTTCATAACTGTTGCAACATCTGGATTAAATATTGCAGTAACCGTAATTGTTTCTGAAAAATTTGCCTTAAATAAAAACCAACAAGCCATAAAAGCAATACGTACTTGCATATTTTTTAGTTTATTGTTAGGAATAGCCGCAGGTGGATTGATTTTACTTTTTTCTAATTTTATTACAAGTAAATGTTTGCATAATATGGTTTCTTCTAGGCCTTTATTTTATATTGCCATTGGATTGCCTTTTATTGCAATGTCTTCGTGCATTAGCAGTTATTTCACAACAGTACGAAAGGCCTATAAAAATGCTATTTCTCAGGTTTTTGAATTTACAATTAAAATGTTTGCAACAATAATATTACTAAAAATAAATATTTCTAATGGCGTAGAGGCGATTTGCATTTCACTTATTTTGGCTGATGTAATCTCAGAAGTATGCTCTTTTACATTGATTTTTATTTTATATATTATAGATATAAGACTTAAAAAATTAGAAGATGTTCGTTCTTTTGGACAAAGATTTAATATTTTGAAAATTGCTTTTCCTGTAGCAGTTACATCATATATACGTTCTGGGCTTTCTACTTTAAAGCAGTTAATAATTCCTACTCAACTTGAAAAGTCAGGTATTTCTTGTAGTAGAGCCCTCTCACAATATGGAATGATTAATGGTATGGTCCTTCCCGTTATAACTTTTCCAACTGTCCTTACCGATTCGTATAGTATGCTTTTGATACCGGAATTTTCTACATATGTGGCTCAAAAAAATTATAAGGCAATTAATTATATAGCAAATAAGATTTTTAAGATTACTTGTGCCTTTACAATGTGTATTTGCAGTATATTTTTCATTTTTTCTAATGATTTGGGGCTTGCTATTTATAACAATATTGAGATTGGATATTATTTTAAAATATTTACTCCTTTCATATTTTTTATGTACATGGATCATATTATAGATTGTATTTTAAAGGGCTTGAATAAACAGTTTGGTGTTATGTGTTGCAATATTTTGGATTTGAGTATTACTACCTGCTTTATTTATTTTTTACTTCCTGTTTTAGGTATTAAAGGCTATGTCCTTTCTATCTTTTTTAGTGAGGTTTTAAATTTTTGTATTAGTCTTTTTCAGTTGTTTAAGTATTCTAGGATTAAGCCTAATTTGATAGATTGGATTGTTGTTCCTTTGTTTTGCAGTTTGGTTGGATTTTTTGTGGTTAATATTTGGAGATTTAATTTTGTCGGTTTGGTTGGTAATTTGATTTTTAATGTTTTTCTTTTTGTTTTGGTTTATGGTGTTGCTTTTTTTATTATAAATTTTTCTAATTTAAGATATAAAAAATAGTCGTTTAAGAAATTTGTCTATTAGGCTTTTGCTTAATAGTACGGATTAATCTTAAACAACTATTCTTTTATTTTTTAAAAGCAAAAAACTTACTAATAAAAAAGTTTAAAATTATAATTATAACATTCATTGCAAGTTTGCTTACAATTGCAGGTATTGGAGTTTTAAATAATAACATACATCCAAAAAATTCGATAAACATTGTTAAAGCTCTTCCTGATATAAATTTTATAAATTCATAAAAATTGGCTTTAAATCCTTTTGCTTCTGTGTGAAATACCCATTTTCTATTTGTAAAATAAGCAAATAGAATTGATAATGGTATTGCAATTAAATTAGCAATATTTTCGTTCATATGCATTAAACTACTTAAAATATAAAATGTTACTAAATTTACAAGTGTTGTTAATACTCCAAATACTATATATAATATTACATCTTTATTTAGTACTTTTTTAATTAGTTCTTTTAGTTTGTCCATATAGTCTTCCTCCAAATATTTATTTTTCTGTATTTATTTCTTTATTTATAATATATTGTGGTCTACCTTTACTTTCATCATAAATTCTTGATATATATTCACCTATCATCCATAATGAAATTAGTATAATTCCACTAAAAAATGTGATTGCAACCATTAATGAAGTCCATCCTGGTGTTAAATTATTCCATTTAAATATAAATGATAATAATGCATATATTAAAATCACAAATGAGATACATATTGTCAAAACGCCAAGTCCTCCAACCATTTTTAGTGGTTTTGTTGAAAAACCTATAATTCCATCTGAAGCCAATTTTAGCATTTTCTTTAAAGGATATTTTGTTTTTCCTGCAAACCTTTCTTTTCTTTCATATTCAAATGCTTTTTGTTCAAAACCAACCCAACTAAATAATCCACGTAAAAATTTATTATGTTCTGGTAATGAATTTATTACATCAACAACTTTTCTATCAACAAGTCTAAAATCTCCTGTATCTTTAGGTATTTCTACATCAGATAAAGCATTTAAAGTATTATAAAACATTTTTGCTGTTAATAATTTAAATTTTGATTCGCCTTCTCTTGTTTTTCTCTTACCATAAATTACTTCATTGCCATTTTCCCAAAGTTTTAACATCTCTGGTATTAATTCTGGTGGATCTTGTAAATCCGCATCAATTATAACTACAGCATCACCAGTTACATATTTTAAGCCCGCTGTTACAGCACATTGATGTCCAAAATTTCTTGAAAATGAAATAACTTTAACTTTTTTATCATTTTCTGCAATTTTTTCTAATATTGGTAGTGTTTTATCCTTACTACCATCATTTACACAGATTATTTCATATTCATAATTTTTTATATTTGATAAAACTTGTGTCATTTTATTATAACATTCTTGTACTACTTCTTCTTCGTAATACATTGGTATAATTACTGATATTTTTTTCACTTTAGTCTGTTCCTTTCAAATTTATTCCATATTAAGAATTATTGTTTCCAAAATATCTACATTAGAAATTTTTCCTTTAGAATTTGTAGATATTTCCAAAATAGTACTATTATCATTTTTATATAATTCCATTATTTGATTAGGATCCATTTTTTCGAATGGATATTCCACAATATCTCCTGATATTTCATCTCTAACATAACATGTTCCAGAAATATCAATTATAAATTGTTTATCTGATTTTATAATATTATCTAATTTTTTTGACATTTCATTATTTTTCTTTTCAGTTTCAAATAAATATCCAGATTCATCAATAGAAAAATTAGTTAAATTATTATCAATTAATATTTTTTCAAAAGAATCTCTAGACTTTTTTGAAATCCATACGCCTGTATTTGTAGGTTTATTTTTTAGGATGCTATCAATTTCATTATTAGCAGGAGTTCCTTCTATCAGTACACCTGCTAATACTGTATCAAATTGAATATTAGGTTTTATTTGAAGCGTATGCCTTCCATCATATTCATCTTCTACTTGATATATATTTGTATCTGCAGTGCTATTTATTTCAGCTTTTATCTGATTTATAATATTTGCATCATTTTCATCTGTAATATTTTCACTATAATTATCCACATCTCTTTTATTTCTAAGTGCTATTACAACAAAAACAATAGATATTATAAGTATTGTAATTAAAATAACAATAATGATTTTTTTCTTATTTATTTTTTTCATATAAACCTCATTTTTTCAAGATATAAATATTTTTAAATTTCCTTTAATAACTGCATAGTTGCATTTATAAATTTTTGTGCATAATTTCTGTTTACTGTTTCATGATGGCTTTTTACTTCTGGAAGTTCAATCAATGTTGCTCTAGCATTATATAATGACATTCTAGCCCAATTATCTAAATAACCTCTACCATAAGAATAAATATGATTACCATTAGAAATTTCAAATTGTCTTCTATAATATGAACTTATTCCATAATCTCCAATAGTTTCATTAAGCCATCCATGTGTATCTATTAAAATATTTTTATTTCCTTGATGTTTTAATAAGAAATCTCTCAAATATCTTGCTTCATACGCTTGAAATCCTGATGTTCCATTATAATTTCTATTATCCTTATAAGTAATATAACTTTCTCCACTTGTAGACCAATTTCTATTCATATCAATTCCCTTATTTTGTGGAGCATCACTATATAAAGTTGTTCTACCTGGTCCATTATTTGTCCATCCATATTTTTGTCCATCTGGATTTAAATTTGGGAAAATATATATTGTCCAGTTATTTACAATATCTTCCGGAATATTATTTTGCAAATAGTTTCTAAACTCATTTGCAATATATGTTAATTCAGCACCATCATTATTATACGAATCTTCAAATCCATGTATTGAAAATGTTGTAAATAAAACTTCGTTTCCCTTGCCTATTTTATAATATTTTAAGTCTGTTCCTCTCCAATCGCCTTTTACTGCTAATCCAGATTTTCCATAGCTTCCTTCTTCATAAAATTTTCTAAACCCAGTCACAAATTTAAATTTCTGTGCATCAGAATTATTTAATTTATATGTTTGAACATTTTGTCCATTTTTATTTTCTGCATTTACAATGTCAATTAACAACCCATTTGCCTTTGAAATAATATTATAATATCCATTTCCACATTCTTTTATAATCCATTTTTGGTTATCATTTTCAGCATAAGATGACTGGAATACATTTCTTGAAAAAATATCTACAGTTAATGCTTTATTTGAATTCTTAGATATTATTTTATAAGTATCCGTAGATAATGCCTCTATTTTAAATCTTTGTTGATTTACATTATCAGCATTCCATATTTGGACATTAGCACCATCTTGAGTTGAACCATAAGAAATATCTAGCACTTTATTTTCATCAATTTTTGATTCTATTTCATAAATATTATTTTCTATTATATTTATAGGAACTAATTTAAATTTCTGTGCATTTGTTCCATTTCTATAATATAATTGAATATTTGCGCCATTATTGTTTATTTTTCCATCTGCAACATCTAATACCAATCCATTCGCTTTTGAAACAATATTATAATATCCATTTCCACAATCACGTAAATACCAATATTGATTACTCGTTCCATTTGGCGTATATTGTTGTATATTTGTGCCTAATTTTGTATTTCCATCTTGTACATCTACTGCCTTAGCTGAATTTATAGCAGTTATTTGATAATAATTTGTATCTTTTACTTTTGATATTCGGAATTTTTGCTGTTGTACTTTATCATTATTCCAAATTTGTACATTTGCTGAATCCCCATAAGCACCACCGGAAATATCAAGTACTTTATCACTTGTAGTTGTTATTTGATATATTCCATCTGTTACTTGTTTGATATTTTCTGTAGGTGTTTCATTTATAAAAATAAATCTTTGATTATCAAAATCGTTTTCATATTTTAATTGTATTGATGAGTTATTATATTCTAAATACATACCTCCACATTTAGAAATTATACAAAAAACACTTTCTGCTGATTTTTTTAATATCCACTTTTGTGTATCTAAATCTTTATCATCCTGTTTCAAAATTTTGCTTCCAGCTTTTGGATCATTATTTTCCACAGTTAATACTTTTCCAGTGCTTTTTGATTTTATTTTATAATATCCATTAGAAACATACTTAATTTCAAACTTATCATTTTCTACTAATTTATTTGTATTTGTTAAATTATATATTCTGTACAAGCCATCTTCAGTAGACTTTGTTCCTTTTTCTTCATTGCATAATTCAAACGTAAATTTCTGTGCATTTGTATCATTAAAATGATATGTTTGAATATTAGCCCCTGCTTTACTACTTCCACTTTCAATATCTAAAAATAATCCATTAGATTTTGACATAACTGAATATGTATTATCATTATTTTTTATAATAACCCATTTTTGTGCATCTGTACCATTTGAAGTATATTGCTGAACTTTTGTTGAATTTCTTTTTGATGCATCTTTTACATCCAATACTTTAGAAGAATGTAATGCTGTAATTGTATATGTTCCATCACTATTATATGAAAATTTAAATTTTTGATTTGCCTTATTATTAGGAGTTGATGTTTCTAACACTGTTTCACTGTTTACATTATTATTAGGAACTTCTAGTATTCTATTATTCGTTACTTTTGAATAAATATTATATATACCATCATTCAACGTTCTATTTGCTTTTCTCTCTTTAACTTCTAATAATTTAAATTTTTGTGCATTTGTACCATTTCCCATATATACTTGTACATTTTGTTCATTGTTTGCTAGGCCTTGATCAATATCCAAATATAGTCCATTTAATTTTGAAACAATATTGTAATAACCATTTCCACATGATTTCAATATCCATTTTTGTGCATCTGTATTGTTTCTATTATATTGCCACACATTGGTCCCTGCTTCTTTTGCACCATCTTTTACATCCAAAGCCTTATTAGAATGTGTTGCAATAATTGTATATGTTCCATCATTATTTGAAATAAATTTAAATTTTTGTTGTGGTACATCGTCTCTTTCATATATTTGAACATTAGCCATATCATTTTTACTTCCATATTGTATATCTATAGTTTTTGTATCACTAACTCCAGTATATATTTCATAAATTCCATTTAAATTTTTTGTATCGTCTGAAGTAGCCTTGGATACAGTATATATATTAAATAATCCACACATTAAAAAATTAATAAAAGCCATTATAACCAAAAACCTATTTTTCAAAACTCTACTCCCCCTATTTTGAATTTTCTTTTGTTTAATTATTTATCATTCATTTCTTTTTCATCATTGTATTCATTTACCAAATATAATGGTCTATTTTTAGTTTCTTTGAATATTCTTCCTAAGTATTCACCTAATATTCCAAATAATAATATTTGTACTCCTGAGAAAAATAATATTAATAATATTATAGCTTGGAAAGCTTGTATTGCTTCATGTATTATACAACTTTTAGCAATAACATATATAAAATATACAAATAACACCAAAAATGTAGGAATCGCGATATATGTAGATAATCTTAATGGAGATGTTGTAAAAGAAGTAATTCCATCTATTGCCAAATCTATTAACTTTATATAATTCCATTTAGTTGTTCCAGCAACTCTTGGATCTCTATCGTAAAGTACCTCTTTCTTTTTGTAGCCTATCCAACTAAACATACTTTTTGTATTTCTTTCTGATTCTCTAATTTTTCTAAGTGCATTAACACATCTTCTATCTAATAATCTAAAATCTCCTGTATCTTTTTGTATTTCTATTCTAGTTGTTTTTTGTAAAACCTTGTAATACATTTTTGATGTGAATTTTTTAAGCCATGTTTCTCCTTTTCTAGAGCGTCTCTTAGCGTATACATCATCATAACCTTCTTCCCAATATTTAACAAGTTCAGGTATTAATTCTGGTGGATCTTGTAAGTCAGCATCCATAAATATAACACAGTCTCCTGTCGCATAGTCTAGTCCAGCTATCATTGCTATTTCTTTTCCAAAATTTCTAGAAAAATCCACATAACTAATTCTTTTATCTTTTTCCCTTAATTCTTTTATTATGCTTATTGTTTTGTCTTTGCTACCATCATTTACAAATAAGATTTCAAAGTCATAATTTTTCATATTTACCATCAGTTTGTCCAATCTTTCATATAAAAATGGTAATGATTCTTCCTCATTATATGCAGGAATTATAATAGTTATTTTTTTCATTTTTTAGTCCTTCTTTCATAATTGCAATCTATAGTTTACAAATATATTTATAAACTATAAATTGTAATAAATAATAATTTAATACGTAAAGAAATATCCTTCTCTTTCATTCTCTATTTCATCTTTTATAGTATAATTTGTAACTCCTAAATCATCCAAAGTATATAATGCTCCCTGTACTCCACTATGATTTAATTTTATTTCAACATTGTCTGTTGACCTATAATACTCTAAAAACTCATTTAATCTATTGCCTATATATTGGTCGCTTACTTTTGTCTTTTTAACATTTACATACAAAACTATACATGTATTTGTAAACATTATAATTGTAATTATTATTCCTATAATAAATTCAAATTTTTTATTTTTATCCCACAATAAGTATGCAAGTGATAATATTGGAACAGCATAAAAATATGGTATATATCTAGCCCAGTAATTTCCATCTAATGCTAATATTAAAACAGCAGTAACTCCCAATATTAATAAATATGGCACTAATAAATTCCAATTTTTATTTTTAATAAATTTAACCACTATATATATAGTCGCAATTATTGAAATAATAAATATTCCACTAAATAATGGTCCGAAACCACCAACTCTAATGTCTGGTATAGAATAATTTGATATTTCTCCATCCATTATTGTAAATGGTATTTTCAATGTTGGTTGTACATTTTCACTAGAGTAAGATGGAGATACATTTTCTCCTTTTGAAAACATTGATATTAAAAAGATTTGTAGATGATTTTTATCACCAAAAGATGTAGGTTGTTCTTTTAATACCATATTATCAACATGTCCCTTTCCTGATAACGGATATAATGGATGTCCATGATCTATCATATTTCTTGTATATGATGAAAATCCAACAATTCCAACAGCCACAACAACAGTAACTATATAAAATATTGTATATTTTTTAAATTCTTCAAAAAATTGTTCTTTACCTTGTTTAAATGCTTTTATTAGCCAATATACATAAAATACGAAACAGAATATTCCAGCAAAAGCAAGACCTGTAAATTTAATATTTATACACAATATTATGTTACACGCTAATAAAAGTAAATTCTCTCTTTCATTTTCATTAGTTCTAGTACTTTGAACAATTAAACTATATATTATAAGCAATGTAGTAATTAATAATGCTCCATCTACATAATAATTAAATATTTGTACAGCCGTTATAGCATTAAATGGTACCAAAATAGCTATTGCTAAACTTGTAAATAAGTTTCTTTTTTTGTTTTTATACAAATATGAAAATAATATCCCAAATGCTATATACATAAGTATTACAGTATATCCTTTTCCTGTTTCTATATTTCCTGTAAAAGCATATATAACTGCTGCATATATTTCTGTTCCTTTAGCATAATGGTCTATCCATAAAGTATTTATATTATCTTCTGAAGTATCAAATGGATTTCCGTTTTCTTTTTTTCTGTCTTTACTATCTTCATAATCAGGGTTCCATCCATTTTTTAAACTTCCAATTGCTAATTTATGATATGTATTTCCATCAGCTGTGGTATCATATACCTTTCCTTCTATTAATGTAGTTACAGATAATATTATTAATCCAATAACAATAGCTGTTGAATTTATTTTAATATCATCTTTTTTATAAAACAATAATGTAGCTATTATAGTAATTATTGTAATTATTGGTAGATGCCACTTCATAATAGTTACACCAACAAAAAATAATAATGCTGTTATTACTAATATTAATGTTATTTCCATTAATAGAAATATTGCTGATTTTTTTATTACCTCAGTAATTTTATCTTTCATTTTTTTATCTTTCCTTCCTCAAGATATAAATTTTATTATAATTGCTCTGCAAAACCTTTCTGTAGCTTATTAAATATTAAATATCCAATAATGCAAAGTGCTACAGATATTATAATCAAAATAAATAATGGTTTTATATTTATCATTGTTTGATTATAAAAAATATCTCTATACGCTTCAATTATATATGTCATAGGATTCAAATTTAAAATCCATTTTAGATTATCTGGAATAACATTTGCAGAATATACAATTGGAGTTGCATAAAAGAATAATTGTAATGCTACTCCTATTAAGTGTTGTAAATCCCTTACATATACTGATATACTTGATACTATAAGTGAAATTCCAATTAATAATATATATTGTGCAATTAGTACTAATGGATAAAATACAATATATTTACTAAGTCCAACTCCTCCAAATATTACAAAAGCAATAATTATAATTGTAGATATTAGAAAATTAACTGCTTCACTTGTAACAATTGATATTGGTAATATTTCTCTTGGGAAATATACTTTCTTTAATAAATTTCCATTTTCAACCATTGTAAACGCTGCTCTACTAATTGTAGAGGAAAAGAATGTCCATGGTATTAACCCACAACAAATAAAAATTGCATAATTTTCTTGTGGATTTTTTAATATAATTTGAAACACTATTGCATATACAGCTATTTGCAATAATGGATTTAAAAATGACCATAATACACCTAAAAAAGAATTTTTATATTTTCCCCTTATTTCTTTTTTTACATTAGTTTTTAATAATTCTCTATAATTATATAAATTTTCAAATACTTTTTTCATTTTTTCACTCTCCTTCCTTAATATATACTTTTATTCAGTCTTCTTTTTTATTAAAATCGAATAAAAAACAATAATTCCAATGGCAAAAATAGTAACATATATTCCAGTCTTAAAGCCTGGTAATTGGTATTTTATTTCAATACTATTTTCTCCCTCTGTTAATGGTATAACCATTAATGTATTTTCTACTTTTTCTACTTCTATTTCTTCACCATTTTTAAAGATTTTCATTCCTTTTATATATGGTATAGTTGTACATAAATTTGTATTTTCTTCTGCTTTTACATTAAATTTAATATTATTTTGATTTAATTGTATATCTACTTTTTTATCATTTATTTCTTCTGTAACTTGCTTTAAAGTATCTAAATCTAAAACATAAAATTGTTCTAAATCAATACTTAGTTCAATATTTGATTCTACTGTTACAAAAGCCTTGTTTCCATTTGTTGGAATATAAAAAACTGTTGGTGACATAGAACATGCATATCCTGTAGTATACACATCATTAACATTCAATTCTTCACTTACCATTGCACTATATGCTAAATTTCCATATAAAGCATAATTTCCATTTGGTATTTCTATATCATACCTAACCATATTATCACTTGTAGCAATCTTACTTATATTTTTCACTTCTTTATATAGTGTTATATCTTTTCCTACTAGATAACTATATAGTTTATTTTGATATTCAAATGAATTACTAGCCTCTATTTTTGAATAATCTTTATTATTAATTACAAACGCCATATCTAGTGCATATGGATTTCTATATACATATTTTCCATTAACCGGCTCAATTTCATTTATTTTTTCTAAGCCTTTTATATCATATGGTGACAATACATACTTAACTCCTAATAACGAATCTGCACCTACTATAGATGTGTTTATAATATTAGTAACTTTACCCTCAGACTTATATCCAAGTTTATCTAATAGTTTCATTTGATTATTATCAGATGTTGATGTATATGCATTTATTGACATATAATTAAGTGCCAATGCTTCATTATAATTTAATGTTAAATTATTATCATCTTTTTGTCTAGTTTCTGTTTGAGATACTCTATAATTACCAGCATCATATTTTTTTAAGTCTTCTAGTTGTTTTTCTTGTTGTACTTGATATTCATTAAATGTATCAACCTTAGCATATTGATATTGTAGCATTAATAATCGTGTATTATGCATCATCTCAATAATACTCGTTAAAAGTATGCAAATTCCTACAATCTGATTTATATTTTTTTTATTTTTAGTTTTTATATATACCATTATAAAAATTGTAATTATAAATAAATAAATTAATGAAATATATACTAATTTATTTTCTGTTATATCTTTAGCCAAATTTAAACCCACGGATACTACACCAAAGACAACAGAAGTTATTATTAATTTTAATATACTTTCTTTTTTTATATTTTCATAATAATTTGCCGCTATAAAAATAAATGTAAATATTATAACATATGCAAATCTGTAAAAATAGCTTTCTGGTTGCTTTAGCAATGAAAATATTATAAAAAGTGGTTGCCAATAACTAAACATAATTGTTATAAGTAATGTAATTGCTAATACAATTTTATTTTTTATTTTATGTGATTTGCTTATAAAAAATTGCATGCAACCTATTAACGGTGTTGACCCACAAAAAATTGTCAAAGCTTCTGATGTACTTCTAGTTCCTATATGATAATTTTTAATTACTGTTAACATATTACCCCTAAAAACATTTCTAAAATTATCCCAATCAAAGCTACTTCCTTTTCCACCTCTTAATATTAATACATTTGGTAAAAATAATATCATACTTAGCATTACACCAAGTGACATAGACACAACATATCTTATGCCATCTTTTATAAATATTATAAAGCCTTCTTTAAAATCATTTTTTCCTTGTACTTTATCTAATAATTCCTCTACTAAAAACCAGAATATCGAAAATAGGCAATTTATTCCACCAGTATACCAATTAAAAACAATTGATAGTCCAACTGATATACTTAATAACTTCATTTTTTTGTTTTTTACCAATTCATAAACTCCCAATAAAATTAATGGAAGCATATATACAGCATCTATCCACATGATATTACTTGCTTGTGCTATATTATATTGCATTAAAGAATAGCTGATAGCTAGTAAATATACAAATAATGGTTTCATATTTTTAAATCTTTTCTGTATATACCATGAAAAAGTAAAACTTGTTAATGCCAATTTTATAACAACTAATAAATTAAAAAATGTTGGTATATTATCTTTACTAAAAAGCAATATTAATATATTTAATGGTGAGCTTAAATAATAGCCATATATACCTATACCCGTATTTCCCAATGTATTGCTTAATGTATAAAAAATACTATTTTTTCCTTCTAAGACATCCTTAAAATACGAAAAGAAGTCCATATATTGTATATTAGCATCCATCCAAGCAAATGAATTATTTCCAAATGGTGCATATTTTTCTATAATTAGCAATATAAATAACATTGTAAAAACAAACATAAAGGAAATTGTTGAATTTATTAGTATTTTATTTCCTTTTTTTATTTTATTTTCCATTATATCCCCCTATAGTTTATTTATAAATCTTCCTAATTTTTTCTTTAATTCCTGCCTTTTTCACTAATTTTATAATACCAGTAACTTGTAAAAATTTTATAAAACCTCTATAAACAGGGTTTGACCACAATCTTCCTTTCAACATAGATATTTTATAACTTTTAGCATTTTCAATTTCCAAATTATTTCCTCCACTTTGTGGAAAATAATTTCTCCTGTCTAATTGATTATATAAAACTATATATTGTTTATATAAATCATTGTTTACTACACTTAATGGGTTTATTGAAGTTCCATTTTTAGCAAATTCTTCAAATTCTTTTTCAAATGTTTTCACCATATTATTAACTGTAAAGCCGTTTAATATTTTTTCTCTGCAATTATTTTTAATTTCATTATCTGAAAGAACTTCTTCTATAGCATTAACATATCTTTCAATCTCTTCTTCTGAATAATTTCTATTGTACATTCCATTTTTTGCAGTTTGAATATTTTGAACTACTCTACCACAAGTATCATCTACTAATTCTTTCTGCCCTCCTACATCTGCTGTAACTACAGGTGTTCCCATAGACAATGATTCATAAGTAGTAATTGTTAATCCTTCTACCAAAGAGCATATAACACTTACATCTGCAACTTTATAAAATGGTTTTACATTACTTTGCATTCCGAAAAATATTACATTTTCAGTAACTCCATCTTTTTGTGCCATTTTTTTCATTTCTGCCAAAACTGGACCATCACCTACTACCATTAGTACTATATTTGAATTTTTTTCTAACATCTTTTTTAGTACTTTTAAAATAAATATCGGTCTCTTTTCTTCTGATATTCTGCATAAGAATAAAATTGCTTTTTTTCCTTTTAATTTATCTTTTTGTTCTGCTAAATCTTTATTGCTTTCTATATCTATTTTTTGACTATCAAATTCTTTTTCATCAACACCAATATACACTGTTTTTACATTATCTATAGTTCTGCCTAAATCTTCCTTCATTACTTTTCTTAACATTTTTGTACATGTATAAGTTCTATCCAAAAAACTATCAATTGCAACTGAATCTCTTGGATATTCACCATTTCTCCAGCCCCAGTTAACACTATGTAAATAGTCAGTAAAGACAACTTCAGGAAATTCGGATTTTAACCAAGGTATAGCATAAAAACCAAAATAACTACTTGATTGCATTACTATATCTATATTTCTTGATTTTATTAAATAATGTATAAATGCTGGCCAATCTTGTCTATTTAAAAAGCTTGTTAAGTCAAATACTTCTGCATATTTTTCAAATTTTTGTCTCCAAACATATTCTGAGTATTCTGTTGTAACTATTGTGATATCAAATTTATTTTTATCTAATCTTTCAATTAAATCCAAATTAAATTTATCAGCTCCTCCAACTTTAAACCAAGGAAATAAGAATAATAATCTTATTTTTTCACCTTTATTATTAATTGGTTTACGATTCCAGTCAAATACATATGGGTATGAATCATAATTACATTTTGTAGTTGTCGGAAATTGTATAGCATATACTTCATTTTCAATTTTTTTTGCTTGTTTTTCTATTTCTTTTCTTGCATGTTCATCTCTTTTTTTATCATTATTAATTGAGTCTAATATTCCGCCTTCTTTTTTCTTTCTATACCAAAATCCATAATAATTCATTCTTATTGGAAAATATCCTTTTTCAAGCATTCTAAGCCATAAATGCCAGTCTTCGTGTACATCATTATCTACAACTCCATATCCTCCAACATCAAGTAATACTTCTTTTTTTATTAATGAACAAACAGGAATAATATTTTCTTTTTTTTCTACACTACAATCAAAAATTTTTTTCCACAAAAATTCTTGCCCATCAAAATTAGCCAAATCCGCATATACCCAAGATGCTTTTGGATTAGTTTTTAATGTCCAATAACAACATTCTAACATGGTTCTGTCTATTACATCATCCGCATCTAATATGAATAACAAATCACAATTAGATTTTGCAATTGCTGTATCTCTTGCCAAAATTCTTCCTTGATTTTTTTCATTATAAACTTTTATTCTACAATCTAGTTTTTCAATTTCTTTTAATATTTCTTCTGTCCCTTCTTCTGTACTTCCATCATTTATAATTATCCATTCCCAATATGGAAAAGTTTGATTTATTATAGAATTTGCTGTCTGTCTTATATAATTTTTACAATTATAATACCCTGTTATTATACTTATTAATGGTTTTCCATCATTAATCGATTTATTTTTTAATATTTCTTTTCCAGGAACCATACTGTAATCAAAATATTTTTCTTCTTCGTTCATTAATTATACTCTCCTTTATTTTGTCTCTTTTATATATTCATCCACAACTTCCTCTGTGTTGCCATCCATTTTTATTTTACCATCTTTAAGCCATACTGCTCTATCACATAATCTTTTTACAGATTCCATACTGTGCGTAACAAATACCATAGTTTTTCCTTCATTTTTCAAGTCTAACATTTTATTAAAGCATTTATTTTGAAAGTGTTCATCTCCAACAGACAAAATTTCATCAATTAACAAAATATCTGCATCAACATTTATTGCTACAGAAAATGCTAGTCTCATATACATTCCTGATGAATATGTTCTTACTGGGTTATCTATAAAATCCCTTAATTCAGAGAAATCTATTATATCTTCTAATCTATCGTCTATTTCTTTTCTAGTTAATCCAAATATAGATGCATTAAAATATATATTTTCTCTTCCAGAAAAATCAGGATGGAATCCAGCTCCCAATTCTAATAAAGATGTTAATTTTCCTTTTGTTTCTATTTTTCCTTTATTTGGATATATTATTTTTGTCATTAATTTTAGCAAAGTTGATTTTCCACTTCCATTTGTCCCAATTAATGCGACAACTTCACCTTTTTTTACTGTTAAGTTAATGCCTTTCAAAACTTCTCTTTTTTCTTTTCTATTTCTACTAAACAAAAATAATAATTTTTCTTTAATAGTGTTTGCCTTGTCTAAATACACATTAAATGTTTTATATACATTATCTACTACAATGCTATATTCTTCATTATTTTTTTTCATTTTAAGTCATTTTCCTTTCTAATTTTTCTAATTATATCATAAAATTATAATTTGTAAACATTTGTTGTATTTATTTTTTATGTTTTGCACTCTTTTTCTTAGTGAAAAATTTAATTATAACTATTAAAACAATAAATATTACTGCTATTACCACAATCATTTTTTTATTTAAATCTATTTTATTATTTTCTTCTTGATTTTCAATTTCATTAATTATAGTTTTATCTGTAAGAGTCGTTTGTATATCATTTATTGTAGAATTTTCATCAACATTTGTAACGGCACTAGAATTATCATCTTGTTTTATTTTTATTATATATGTCCTTACCGTTCCAGATTCTGATGCAACATCAATTCTAAATTTATTTTGATTTTTATTTATTTTTATATTTCCAGTTCCTGTTACAGTTGCATTGCTATCATCTGCTATTGCTTTTATATTGATTTCACTTTCTTTTATTTCCTTATTTAAAGTATATTCTAGGGTTTGTTTATCAAATTCAGGTGATAGCTCATATCCTTCCACACTTAAACTTGACAAATAATTATTGTTTGATTTTAATGTATCAAACTTCTTATTTTGTTCTTGTTCCATTTTTTCTGTTTGATTTCTCGCATCACCATCAGTAAAGTCAGCAAAACTTCCATATACATCATAAAAATTTATAGAAAAAGTTGTCATTATAATAAATGCAATTAAAAATTTTATAATTTTTTTCATGTTAATCATTCCCTTCTACATACAAAAAATAGGTCGGAAAAGAATTGAATTTCACTCTAATTTTCCAACCTTTTTTCCATTTATTTTAAGTATTTTATAGGCATAAATGCCTGTCTACCATCTGATAATTGAATCCTGCACCAATCGTATCCATCTATATTATTATATCTTCCTTTATCAATCACTCTTACTTCTGTCCCCTCTGGTAACGCTGTTATTAGTTCTAAATTAATACTTGGTCCTACTCTTATTTTACATCCACTTCCATCATTTGTCTTTACTTTTGCAATATAGTTACAATTTGTTATATCATTAACAACACTTAAGTATGTTCCTGACATATAACCTATTAGTCCATCTTCAGTTATTACTTTTTGCCAATTACTATTTATTCCTCTTTGTACTGATAAAATAACAGTTCCTTGTGGTATTAACCTTAGTTGTTTAGAGCTTGTATTTGCCTCTTTTCTTAAGAACAAACCACCATTTGCAGTAACCTTTACATTAATAGGTGATGTTTCTGAATTATTTACTGGCATTGTATATGTTGTAGTATTCATTTTTTCATATACTGGTATTATAAATGTAAAGTTAGCGTCTGTTTTTCCTGTATTAGCATACATTGATTTTAATGTTCTTGCTTCACTATATGCTCCCATTAAATTTTGCATATATTGATGTTCATATAATGCTGTTCCATTTCGAGTATCTATATCAAATTTGTTTTGATATAATGTGTTTTGATAATTTTCTAACCAGTTCTTTTTACAAAAATCAATTCCACCTTCAAGTGCTTTTTCCATTGTGTCCCACCCATAAGATTTTGCTGTTGCTAATGCATTTTTACATATTTCCGGCCAACCATTTCCTGATGCACCTATATTAAATGGATTATAGTATGTTTTTCCATCTCCTCCATCCATTCCTCTACCTATGATTGTACCTGAATTACCCTGTTCTTGTAACAATCTTGATACTATGTAATATGAATTTACATTTTTATTTCTACATGCAATATCCATATCATTAGCATAATTTTGTAAAAATGTGCCACTTACTTTACTTTTTACTCCTTCTAAAGAGCATACACCATTTAAATAACTATTTAAATTTTGAAATTGAAATACATTTGTTTCATCTAAGAAGTTTCTCGGATCCATATAATATGCTATTGCTTTTTCTGATGCACAATACCATCCACTATCATACAAAGTTGTTCCACATACTGAGCATATCCATTCTCCACCATATGAAGTTGGCACTAAATTTCTTGCATGTACTCTATATTCGCCAGCAATAACATCTTCAAATTTTAACCCTGTATATAATAATTCAAAATTCCAATTTGGATGTTTATCAATTAAGTCTTGTATTTTTTCTTTATATCCAGGATATTTTGTCTCATCTATATTTATGTTGTTTTTAGATTCAACAAAAACAAATTTTTGTGCTTTTGAACCATTACCTGCATATACTTGTATATTTCTAGCATTACCTGCAATACCATCTTGAACATCTAAATATAAACCATTACACTTTGAAATAATAGAATATGTTTCATCTGTGTTTTTAGTAATTATCCATTTTTGTGAATCTGTTCCATTTGAATCATATTGTCTTACATTTGTTCCAGATGTTTTTCCACCATCAGCTACATCTAATGATTTACCAGAATGTGCTGCAGTTATTGAATAATATCCATCTCCTAAGTATTTAACTTTATATCTTTGTTGTCCAACTATTGCATCTTGATATAATTGTAAATTAGCATAACTTTGTGTTGAGCCTCCTGCAATATCAAATACATATTGTGTATTTAAAGATGATTTTATTGTATATGTTCCATCTGCTATTGTTTTTTTTGGTTTGGGTGTTTCGTTTTTGTCTGGTGTACTATTTGAAACATTTTCAAACTCAAATTTTTGTGCTTTTGTTCCATTTCCAGCATACATCTGTATATTTTTTCCATTACCAGCACTTCCACCTTGTACATCTATGTATAAACCATTATGTTTTGAAATAATAGAATATGTTCCATCACTGTTTTTTGTAATTATCCATTTTTGTGCATCTGTTCCATTTGATTTAAATTGTTGTACATTTGTCCCCGATTCTTTTCCACCATTTGCTACATCTAAAGATTTGTCAGAATGTTCTGCAAATATAGAATAATATCCATCTCCTAAGTATTTGACCTTAAATCTTTGTTGCCATACATTTGAATTTTGATATAATTGTATATTGGCATAATTTTCTTTTGATCCATCTACAACATCAAAAACATATTTAGTATTTAAAGTTGATTTTATTGTATATGTTCCATCTGATAACGTCTTTTCTGGTTTTACTGTTTCATTTTTGTTTAGTGTACTATTTGAAATATTTTCAAATATGAATTTTTGTGCCTTCGTTCCGTTTCCAGCATACATTTGTATATTTCTTCCATTTCCTACTTTGCCATCTTGTACATCTATATACAAACCATTACACTTAGAAACAATAGAGTACGTTCCATCGTTGTTTTTAGCAATTATCCATTTTTGTGCATCTGTTCCATTTGAATCATATTGTCTTACATTAGTTCCTGATGTTTTTCTTCCATCAGCTACGTCCAATGACTTATTAGAATGTACTGCAAATATAGAATAATATCCATCTCCTAGATATGTAATTTGGAATTTTTGTTGCCATACATTTGCATTCTGATATAGTTGTAAATTTGCATAACTATCTTTTGAGCCATCTACTATGTCAAATACATATTTTGTGTCTAGTGCTGATTTTATTACATATGTTCCATTTTCTAATATTTTTGTGTTTTCAACTGCATTTGTTTCTTTTATATTAAATATAAAAAGCAGAATTAAAAAGATAATTGAAATATATAATATTTTTTTGATTTTTTTCATATTTTTACTTCCTTTCGTATACTTATTTCACCCTAATTTTATCATATTTTGTAGAATATTTAAACATTTTTATTATTTCATTTATGTTACAATTATATTACATAATTTTTTCTTTTAATAAACTATATATATTTTTTTACAAAAAAGAAAATTTTCTATTTTATTTTCTAAATATTTTTTGTG
>OJLA01001052.1_pt1 | contig 20082 bp, 15 predicted proteins | sample 1596611 | NCBI WGS metagenome assembly OJLA01 (sample SAMEA4350168, study PRJEB24818) | metagenome | biome: human; feature: gut; material: faeces | place: Denmark | collected 2013-09
TAAAAGAGCATTATTCGACCTCCGTGCGTAGTTTTAGACAACTTACATTTTGGAGTAGATAATGCTCTTTTTCAATGCCAATTTTATATGTTATTATTTTTATCCCACAAAAAAGCGTGAAGAACCAAATAAATGCTAAGATCAATCTTATTCAGGAATTGAACAAAATGAAATGTTTTGGGAGATGATGAGGGGAATTTATAAAAAGCTATTCGCAGAATTTTTCCCTCGAAATCTTCCAATGGAAGATTTTGCTGTCCCGAGCCGAAGGCTTGCAGAGAAATGACAATGGTTTGCCATTTCTGGCTTCAAATCCTTGATTTTTACAAAAGGAAGCCCGGTCTGCTAAAAAGCTTGATAAATGGCAGCACGACAATTTTTAGAGTATAGATTCTTGCCGACCTGCAAATTTTTTAAGAATTTGCACCGACCTTGAACTCCGCTCATCTTCTCCTGCACAGAGTCTTACTCTTATGCTAAAATATATAAATGTATATGAGGAGAAAAATGCAGAAGAAACGTAAATTTTTCATCATGACGGCTTTTATTGGAGAGGGGCATTCTCAGGCGGCTCGGGCTATTGCGGAGACCATCAAACAGGTTCATCCCGATGATGCGGTTCGCGTGCTGGATTTTTTGTCCAAGGATGTTCTTTCCATTGATTACGTCTTAAAAGAATCTTACCTGAAAATGATTCGTATATTCCCTGAAATGTACGATAGTCTATATAGCAATTCACAGAACAGGCATTTAGGAGCAACGTTTCAGAGTCTTCTTTCCTGGAGTTTCCGAAAGCGGATGAAGAGGCTGATTACCGTCTTGAAACCGGATGCCCTGTTGTTTACCCATCCGTTTCCGGCCTGTGCAGCCAATCTGCTGAAGAAGGAAGGGGACATTAATACCCCTCTTCTCGGAGTCATTACCGACTTTGATATTCATCAGCTCTGGGTGTACAAACATCTGGATGTGTACTGCGTCCCTTCCGAGGATTTGGCGCGTAAACTGGAAGCCCATAATGTGCCGAGAAATATTATTCACACCACGGGAATCCCAGTTCGCAAATCCTTCTATGAAGAACTGAAAAATCCAAGTCCTAAAGAAAAAGGGACCGTACTCATCATGGGTGGGGGCCTGGGACTCGGAAATATTACAGATACTCTTCTACGTCTGGACAAGGTTGATTCCGTGAGCCAGTTTATTATTGCTACGGGACAGAATATCAATCTATATGAAGAAGTGGCATCTATCCGGTCAAGCCTCCGGCATCCGGTGGATCTGCACAGCTATACCAATAAAGTGGCAGAAATGATGAGTAAGAGTGAACTCATCGTCACCAAACCTGGTGCGCTCACCTGTACAGAAGCGCTGACCATGAATCTGCCTATGGTTTTGGTCAATGCCCTTCCCGGACAGGAACGGGCAAACGCCCAGCATCTGGAAGAACAGGGATGTGCTGTCTGGATTAGGAAAAATGAACTGGCGGACACAGTCGACGGTCTGCTGAAAAATGAAGATAAACTCAAGCAAATGGCACTTGCCTGTGGCAATGATAAAAAGGACAGCGCACTCGAAATCGTCCAGATACTCGACCATATGCTGGAAAGCAATACGAACCGAAATAGGTATCTCCAATTTAAAGAAAGGGGATACCTATTTGACTATAACGAGAATGTCGAAATTTGTATATCTAGTTAACAATGGAGAAAAGCATGCAGCAGTGGATTAATTATGCAGAAAGAAAACAGAAAAAGAAGCCTCGCAGTGCTTCTCTGATTCGCCTTATAAGCAAAACCATATATCTTTGCGGAGATTATGTGGGGATTTTACTGGCCGAATGGATAGCCTTCCATATCAGAAATTTCCTGATGGGCAATATATTTCAGGTAAACGCCATATACATCTATATAGTGACACCTGCTGTATTCCTTCTGGCGCTGGCATTTGCCGGAATATATTCCAAACATTATACCAGTGCACAGATGTTGGAAAAACTGTTTAAAGCCTGCCTGGGGGGAATTGCTTTTTCCATCATCCTCATGTTCCTTACCCAGGTTTCCGGCCAGGTATCCCGTCTGTATGTAGGGCTTTTTGCGGTCATCGTCTACCTGTTCCTGGTAATTGAAAAATATATTACCGCCTTATGCATCCGTAAGATGCCTGGACTTCAGATTCCTGTTCTGGTAGTAGGTGCCGGAAAGACAGCCGATGCAGCGATTGATGAAGGGAAGAGTAACGTATTCATCAACTATAGGGTAGCCGGATTCCTTGAGGACTTTGAACCATCTTCCCGCTATGCCGATGTATATCCGATTCTTGGAGGTTTTAATGATCTGGAAAAGGTAATTGCTGAAACCGGAATTCAGGATGTAATCATCGCGGCACCAGGACTTCCACAGGACCAGATGAATCATCTCCTCTATCGGGCACAGACACTGGTTCCCTATGTAAGCGTAGTTCCAAATCTGGTAGGCGTACCTATGTCAAATGTCGAAGTTGAATCTTTCTTTGATACCCGTATCATGATGCTTAATATTAAAAATAATCTGGCATTTCGGCCGAATCAGATTATCAAGCGGATATTTGATATCATATGTACCGTATGCGGAGGCCTTTTATTATCGCCGGTTTTTCTCGGGATTTGCATATGGGTAAAGATAGATTCGGAAGGGCCTGCCATTTATAAGCAAAAACGGGTAGGGAAGAACGGGAAAGAGTTCAACTGCTATAAATTCCGTTCCATGGTTGTGGATTCGAAAGAACGTCTGGAAAAACTGCTGGCCACGAATCCAGAGGCAAAAGAAGAATGGGAACGGGATTTCAAACTGAAGAATGATCCCCGCATTACGAAAAGCGGTGCCTTTCTTCGAAAGACAAGTCTGGATGAACTTCCACAGCTTCTCAACGTACTAAAGGGGGAGATGTCCCTGGTAGGACCTCGGCCCATTGTCCAGAAAGAAGTGCCTAAGTATGAACAATATATTAAAGAATACTACATGGTACTTCCTGGCATTACCGGTCTCTGGCAGGTGAGTGGTCGAAGTGATACTACATATCCTGAGCGCGTGGCTATGGATATGTGGTACGTTCATAACTGGAGCGTCTGGTTGGACATAGTGCTTCTATGGCGCACAGCGGCAGCCGTAATTCAAAGTCGTGGCGCCTATTGATGGGGAATTTATTACTTATCCTGTAATGTATAATGTACAGAGATGTAAAAGGAGTATATAGAAATGAATGTATTACTTGCCGGCGGCGCCGGATATATTGGTTCACATACCGCAGTGGAATTGCTCAATGCCGGTCATCAGGTAGTGATTGTGGATGATTACAGTAACAGCAGTCCGGAAGCTGTCCGCAGAATAGAAAAGATTACAGGAAAGTCAGTAGTCTCCTATGAAGCGGATGTCAAGGATAAGGAAAAGATGCGTCATATCTTTTCAAAAAATCACATTGACTGTGTCATTCATTTTGCAGGTCTTAAGGCGGTAGGGGAATCGGTCCGTCTTCCGCTGAAGTATTACCGTAATAATATTGATACCACGCTGACACTTCTGGAATGCATGGAAGAAGCAGGGGTTAATCAGTTTGTATTCTCATCCTCAGCCACGGTGTATGGGGAAGAAAATACGCCACCTTATGTGGAAACCATGCATCGAGGTAGCTGTTCCAATCCCTATGGCTGGACCAAAGTGATGATGGAACAGATTCTGGAAGATGCCGCTAAAGCAAACCCGAAATTATCCGTGATTCTCCTTCGTTACTTTAACCCTATTGGAGCACATGAAAGCGGCTTAATCGGTGAGGATCCCCAGGGAATTCCCAATAATCTGATGCCTTATATTGCTCAGGTAGCGGTAGGAAGAAGAGACCACCTCACCGTATTCGGAGGAGACTACCCCACACAGGATGGAACCTGTCTTCGTGACTATATCCATGTGATGGACCTGGCTGATGGTCATGTGAAAGCGGTGGAATATGCAGCTAAGCACAACGGCGTTGAAGTGTTTAACCTGGGAACAGGCACTCCTTACAGCGTTCTCGATATCATTCACGCTTTTGAAAAGGCTACCGGAGTCAAAGTGAAGTACGAAATCGGACCACGAAGAGCAGGAGATCTTCCAAAATTCTGGGCAGATTCAACGAAGGCACAGAATGTACTTGGCTGGCATACAGAACGAACGCTGGAAGACATGTGCAGGGATACATGGAACTGGCAGTCTAAGAATCCAGAAGGATATAAGAAATAATATATCAATAGATTACTCGACAAGGAGATTTGAATGGAAGGAAAAATCTGGGTTTTGCAAATTCTCGGCATTGTTGCAGGAGGCGGTGTAGAGTCTGTAATAATGAATTATTATGAACATATTGATCGAACCAAAGTTCAGTTTGATTTTATAGTCCATAATGATAATAAAATTGATATTACGGATAAAGTTCAGGCTATGGGTGGAAGAGTATATAAAGTTACTCCATACTATAAGAATCCCATTGCTTTTACCTATGATGTTTTTAAGATAATAAAAGCTAATCACTACAGAATTGTTCATTCTAACATGAATACATTATCTGTTTTTCCTCTTTTTGCTGCCTGGATGGCTGGTACACCTATTCGAATTCTTCATAACCATAGTACTTCATCACCAGGAGAGACTAAACGAAATGTGATGAAATTCATCCTTCGTCCGTTTGCAAAATTTTTCGCTAATCGATATTTAGCTTGCAGCCATTTAGCGGGAGAATGGATGTATGGTAAAAAAATGATGGATAGCGAAAAGGTAACAATAATTAATAATGCTATAGATTTAAAAAAGTATGCATTTGATCCATCAAAAAGAAAAGGTTTAAGGAAAAAACTGGGGCTTGCCAACGAACTTGTTATAGGGCATGTAGGAAGGTTCATGTATCAAAAAAACCATGATTTCCTCGTTGATGTATTCAATAAAATATCTCAAAATTGTCCTTCTGCCATTTTGCTCTTAATTGGTGACGGACCGTTAAGACCCACAATTGAAAAAAAGGTAAAAATGTTGGGACTTGCGAAAAAGGTAAAGTTTCTTGGATTGAGAAATGATGTCCAGGATTTGTATAATGTGATGGATATTTTTATACTGCCCTCCCATTATGAAGGGTTGCCGGTAGTAGGTGTAGAAGCACAGGCTAATGGACTTCCCTGTCTTTTTTCAACAAATGTGACTAAAGAGACTCAGCTTACTCATTCGGCAGAGTTTTTAAATTTATCTTCAGGTGCTGCTAAATGGGCAGAAACCGTTTTGTCTATAAGATGCGAACGGAACAAGAATGTAGAGGATGAAATGAAAAAGGCTAATTTTGAAATTCAGGATTGTGCTAACTACCTTACTAACTTCTATTGTGAACTGTAACAGTTGGCCCTCAGCAGTTTCTTAAATTTGAAGAATTGCCGTGACTGCGAGCAAATAGCCTTTATATGATAATCAGCATGCACAAATGTTGATTGTTTTTATGGTTATCGTAAATTTATTTTTGGAAGAATTAGATTATGAAAATATTAATTGAAGCACTCCACGGACTGGGGGATACAGTTTGTATGCTTCCAGCGATAGAACTTGTCAGAAAGACCTATCCGGAGGCGTTTATCACTGTGCTGGTAAAATTTTCTGCAGCAGCTGATATCATAAATCGTTCAGAAATTCCGGTTAATCAGATTATCTGCCTGGATATTTATAAAAATTTTAAACGGTCCTTTCAAGTTATACGTCAATTACGTGGAATGCACTTTGATTATGGAATCAGTTCTGCCGTTACCCCTGTAAGGAAAGCTAAAATTTTTATGAAAATGATTGCTCCAAAAAAGCATGTAGGATTGCAGACACAGGGGGTATTTTTTGATACATTAAATGAGAAATACCATTTTGTAGAAGCAAATCTAATGGCAGTATCTGCTATTTGCCCTTTGCCAGATCATAAGGTATTTCCGAAATTGTATCTGGATGAAGATAGTCTTTCTTCCATAAAAAATAAGATCGGTGAATCTAATTTGAAACGGCTCGTAGTGGGAATTTGTATTGGAGATGCAGATTATAGCCTGAAAAACAGGTTTCTGCGTACAGGAAAGGTGTATACTCGTTCTTGGGGAATTGAAAATATGGCACTTCTGATCAATCGATTGAGGAATACATCTGCAAACAATCCATTTACAATAGTTTTGATTGGGGGAAGGTCAGAGAACAGGTTATTACCATATTTGCGAGATCATCATGCATTGGGTAAGAATATCTGTAATCTGGTTGGGCAGACTTCAATAAAAGAGTCTATTGCACTGGCTTATTTATGTGATGTTGTAGTTGGTGTAGATACAGGGATGCAGCATATTGCGTCAGCTGTGGGAACTAAAACTGTTTCAATTTTTGGTCCTACAAATCCTGATACCCACGGACCGTATAGTGATGCAGCTGAATTTTTAGTAGGTAGCAAAATTTGTGAACATCAATTTTGCTATGGAACGAAATATTATGTAAATTGTCCTTACCACAGAAAGTGTTTATCTGCAATTACAGTCGAAATGACGTATAAGGCGGTTAAGAAAACTGTGGAGAGTGAATATCATAATTTGTAAAAAATTATACAAACTACAGAAGAAAGAGAATTTTTATTATGAAACTGATGCAGCAAGAACGAATTCCTGAAATGATATCTGTTATTGTTCCCGTTTATAATATGGAAAAATATCTGGATCGTTGTGTAGAATCCATCGTAAATCAGACTTATACAAATCTGGAAATTTTTTTAGTAGATGATGGTTCAACAGACCGTTCCGGTGAAATTTGTGATCAATGGGAAAATAAAGATAGTAGGATAGTCAGCATTCACAAGAAAAACGGTGGATTAAGTGATGCCAGAAACTATGGAATAATCAGTTCACATGGTGAGTATATAAGTTTCATCGATAGTGATGATTATATTGCCCCAGATTTTATGGAGTACTTATATAATAATCGTGCAGAAAAAGGAATTACAATCTGTGGATATACACAGGTATGGAGAAAAAATCTTACACGTGAACATAAGCTTATTAATGCACAATGTAACTCGGAAGAAGCAGTAAGTTATCTTTTGAGTGGCGATAGGGGCAAAGCCGATTTCCAAACATTTGCCTGGAATAAATTGTACTATTATGATTTATTCCATTCATTTCGATATCCAGTAGGTAAAAGCTACGAGGATGTGGCTATAATTATAGATTTGCTTCATGCTGCATCAGAAATTCATATTTTGAAAGATTCTAAATATTTTTATGTAATGCGTTCTGATAGTATTGTCCATCAGCAAAAGTCAATTAAAAATGTATTAGATTTACTGGAAGTAACAAATCAGCAGAAAGAAAGAGTTGATCAATATTTTCCAGATGATCCAAATTTGAAAAATCTGATGAATATAAAAAAATTGATAGCTTACTGTACTCTTGCTAAAACCATTATGGTATATAATTCGGATCAAAAGGATAACTATGCTTCAGAAATAAATGAATGTAAAATCTTTTGGAATGAATTAAAAGCTAAAAAAATTGACATTCCCATATTTTTAAATATAAAAATGACTTTGTTCCTGTATTTTCCATGGGTGGCAAGAATTTTGCTTTCTTTAAGAGGAAAATTTCTTCATTGTTAATGTCAATAAATTACAAAGATAGAATTTTCATATACAAAATAATATAAAAATAAAACTAGCATAATCTGGTATTGAGACTAGAAGTAATGGAGGTATTAATTGGCTGAATCCTGGAAGACGGTAAATATTAATCAAATAAAAAAAATAGTTGATAGGGTTCCTGTTATCTCCTTCGACCTTTTTGATACCCTGGTTAAGCGTGATTGTTGCAAACCGACTGAACTTTTTGTCTTTTTAGAACAAAAAATAAATCAGAAATATAAAGTAGAAAGTCATTTTGCTTCCAAAAGAGTTCAGGCAGAGATAGATGCCCGTAATAACTCCACCGCAGAAGAAGTTTCTTTAGATGAAATATATGATGAACTTTCTTTTAAAGAGGATTCTATTTCAAAAGTGCAGATAAGGCAGTGGGAAGAAGAGTATGAATACATGATCTGCCAGTGGAATCCTTTTATGAAGCCTGTATATGAATACGGTAGAAGTCAGGGGAAGAGAATTTTTATAATTACAGACATATATCTGCCTGAAGGTTTAATTAAAAAAATTCTTAAGAAGTTGGATATTCAATATGACGCTCTTTTTGTTTCTTCTACGTTAAGAAAAATGAAAAGAAATGGAACTCTCTTTAAAGAGGTATTAAAGCAGACTGGTTTTCAGCCATCGGATATTCTTCATATTGGAGATAATAAGAGAAGTGATTATTTAATACCCAAAAGGTTAGGAATGCATGCTATTCACATCCAAAAAGATGCAAAGTTAAATTTATTAATAAACCACAAGTTACACAGAAAAAATACACAATACGCAAATTTGTGCTCTTTTATAAATAACCATGCAAACACTCATTCATGGGATGCAATCAAAAGTGACAACTCCTTTGATTTCTTCTCCGAAGTGGGGTATGAGGCTCAGGGACCTGTATTATATGGCTATGTGAACTGGCTGCAAGAACAGTTTAATAAGGACGGCATAGAAAAAGCTTTCTTTCTTGCACGTGATGGACAGCTCATGCAAAAGGCTTATCAGAAATTGAGTAAACCCATTGTGAATGAATACATGTATGCCTCTAGGAAGGCATTGATTATACCTTCTCTCTGGATGACCCCCTCAATTCAGGAGATAAAAGATGTCATATTCTGGGGGAAACATGGTACTATTTCAAGCTTTTTGAAAAAAATTGACCTTGTCCCAGATCAATTTGCAAGCGATTACACTGAAGCTGGATTTTTACTGGACAAAATTTATAAATACGATGAACTTTGGGAGAATCCGGAGTTCCTTGAAGTTTTTGAGAAAAAAATAAAAAGGAATATGATAGTCCATAGCCATGAAGCATACAATTTATTACTTCAGTATTTAAAACAGATTGATTTTTCCGGTAAAGTGGCAATGGTAGATATCGGATGGTTTGGCCATATGCAGGGAGCGTTGGAAAGAATTGTAAGAGAGGCACATATTCCAGTTGAAATCTATGGATACTATCTGGGGTTAAGGCCCGAATCAACCATGTTGAATCATTTTCGGGCTAAGGGATATCTTTTTGATAATAATCATCATGAAGAGTATTCTAAGTTGGAAGAGTCGTTTAATTCTATAGTAGAGATGCTTTTTACGGCCGATCATGGAACCACAAAAGGATATAAAGTTGATCATGGCCACATAGTTCCTATTTTGGGAAAATGGGAATATGATAGAAGAAGTTTAAAAAAAGATTATGATGCCATTCTTGCTTGTCAAAAAGGGGCATTGTCTTTTATAGATGATATTAAGGAAGAAACTATCTATGCATCCTGTAATATGGATTCAAGGATTATTTTTGCGAATTTGATTTGTCTTGGAATTTATCCGTCTAAAAAGGAGGCAAAACTGTTTGGCTCTTTGCATTTTCTAGACGATTATGTTGTAGCTCTTGCAAAAACAGAGGATATCTCTTTTTATCTATTGCATCCTAAAAATTTTATTTCCGATTTTAGAGAGGCCTTATGGCGTATGGGCTTTTTGGTCTATACTTTTGGGGAACAAATTCCGCATTCGTGTTTATACAACGGAGTGAAGAAAATGTATACCAGACTTCGGAAGAAAAAGGATTAAAATAATGAGACAAGCGAAAATTATCCGATGAAATGCATTATCGAAATAAGAACATAAGGGAAAGGGCAATCGCTCTATTTTACAGAAATAAGGCGGAGAATAACTGTGAAAAAAGAATGGGGGAAGTCTTTTTCTGTTGAGGACAAAGAATTGGAAGCATTAAGCCAACAAAATATTAAGAAACCAAATGAAGGAAAATCTGTAAAAAAAATTACGTTTGTATTTCCAGATGTTCCACATGTCTTATCAGGTGGACTGAAAATGGTCTTAGAGTACGCAAATCGTCTGACCGCTCGTAAATATGAAGTGCAAATTGCTTTTGATTGTCATGTGGGAATTCATGATAAAAGACGATTTATTCCTTTGTTTTTGAAAAAAAATATCTTATATCCTCTTCTTATTCGATATCATCCCCGATGGTTCTCATTAAATCCAAAGGTCAAAAAAGTTTTAATAAAAGATAAAATTTGCGATGAAGAAATACCTGATGCGGATGTCATTATAGCAACTGCGGTGAGAACAGCCGAACCTGTTTCGCGTTTATCAGCATCAAAAGGGAAAAAATTTTATTTTATTCAGGGGTTTGAAAATTGGAGTGCGGATTGGCCGGCAAAGCGAGTGGAGAGTACTTATCATTTAGGGATGAAAAACATTGTAGTGGCCAAATGGTTGGAAAAAAAACTTAAATCCGTGAATGCTGATTGCGTTCTTATTCCAAATAGTATTGATTTTGATGTATTTAATATAGATGTTCCAATCAAGGAAAGAAAGACTTATGTTATTTCCATGCTTTATCATGAGGCACCTCTTAAGGGAGCCAAATATGGAATAGAAGCGCTCAAAAAATTAAAAAAAATATATCCTAAGCTTGAAGTAAAACTTTTTGGCGTTTTCCCACGCCCACAAAGTATTCCTTCATGGATGCATTACACCAGAAATGCATCGGAGGTACAACTTAGAGGCATTTATAATAGTTCCACAATTTATATGTGTCCCTCTATAGCAGAATCTTTTGGACTTCCAGGTGCTGAAGCAATGGCTTGCGGGGCTGCTTATGTAGCTAGTGATTATGGTGGTGTTCATGAATATGCTACAGATGGTCGAAATGCACTTCTTTCTCCTCCTCGAAGTGTTGAGGGGTTAGTAAAAAATGTTTCGTATCTCTTTGATCATCCGGAAGAACGAATACGCATGGCTGAGACCGGATATCAGGATATTCAACGGTTAGATTGGGAAAAAACACTTGATAAATTTGAAAGAGTTATTCAATCTTGATTACCTTTAGAAAAAGCAAGATTTTCCCTTTTAGCATGAACTGAGCCTTTATTGATAACCTTTTTTAGCTTAATGTGGAACCGTGCCATGATTAGACATGATATCATTTTGATCTAAATAAATTGTTGCCTTATAGGAAGGAAATTTTATGTCCAAGTTATTAACCATTTCAATTGCTGCATATAATGTTGAGAAAACAATTGAAGAGTGCTTAAACTCTTTTTTGCCATGTAAGCATTTTGATGCACTTGAAATTCTTGTAATCAATGATGGATCTAAAGATCGAACAGTGGAAATTGTATCTGAATATGTTAGAAAATATCCAGGTGTAATTTATTTGGTAAATAAAGAAAATGGTGGGCATGGATCGACCTTAAATAAATCTCTCGAATTAGCTACAGGAAAATATTATCGTGCGGTCGATGGTGACGATTGGATAGATGCAGTTGAATTAGATAAATTGTGCGATTGTTTGAAAAAAACTGATGTTGACGTTGTAGTGGATATTTATCGTGAAGTCTATCCAGACCATAATAAAGTGGTTTCATCTCAAAAAAAACATAAGCTGGGAGAAAAGTACTCCTTTGATGAGCTTTTTAGAGATAATGTGACGGATGATAGTCTCTTAGTTATGGCTAATTCAACGGTTAAAACACAGAGGCTTCATGATGTTGGAATGAAAATTCAGGAAAATTGTTTTTATGCTGATACGGAGATGTACTTCTATATTGGGCTGGCAGTAAGAACAATTATGTTTACTGATACTTGTGTTTATCAGTATCGTTTGGGAAATACAGAACAGAGCGTAAGTAACGAAGGAATATATAGACATGTTGAGGATTTAATAAAAATTGAGGCGAATTTAATAAGTTTATATCATAAGATCGTTACGCCTGATATGAGTTCAGCACGTCAAAAGTACTTGTTCTCGATTATTGATACACGATATACAATGTTATTTGATTGGTATACGATAATTATACAGAAGTCAGATAAAGATGAATTGTTCGTTGAGTTTTTACGGGATACTAAGAATATGTATCCTGAGGTAGTAAGCAAAATGCATTTGTCCAAGATTAACCGTTATATCTCGGGGAATCCTGCTAGACGTATACCTTGGATAAGACATCTTCGCAAAACATACATATTTAAAATTCTTAAAGGAATAAAACACGTTATTGCATAACTAATAAAAATCCCAGTTATTCTCTATTTACTTTTATCATAAGACTAATTAAAACCGAAAAACTTAAGATGTTAAAGTACCTTAGAATAAAATGATTAATTTATCTTAACATAAATAAGCTCATGAGGAATAGCAATGGACCTGAATATTAAGAAGTGTAAAGAGATAAGAGATATTCTGTTTTTTCTTATCGTATTTAGCGTAATTTTCGATTATGCCCCCAAGTTTTTGTGGTTTAATTTCTTTGGCTTAGGGGGGCCATATTCTTCTATGTTAGGTATTTATCCTATCATGGCAGGATTTGTTCTTCTTGCATTTATGATATATAAGGGGTACATCCATCCATGGAATAAGTATGTAGCCATATTTTTTGGAATATCTTTTTTTGTATATGAACTATCAACAGTACATGGATTGTACATTTACCCTTATTGGAATCTGATTTTGCATGCTGCGGAACCTCAAATTGAAAAGTTACCCTGGGTTTTAACATTTTTGCATAAACATAATATAAATATTTCTTATGAACAACTTTTTTCTGTGTGGATTTTTGTACGATCCATAAAAGCAACTTTTTTAGATTTAGTCTACCAATTTGGTATTTCTTACATGATTTATCTTTGGTATCAGAATGATTTTAAAAGAGGGTGGAGCATCTTTACAAAAGGGGTGCTGACCGGGTTGGCTGTTTTCATTGTTTATGGTTGGATTGATGTATTTTATTTGCACGGCTCTTCTACTGCAGCTTTTATTTTAATGCAGATTAATCCTGTACTTCATGACATTGGAAAGATTCATAACTGGTGGCCTCCTCTTTTATGGAAAGGGCAATTCAGATCCGTATTCAGTGAACCTTCCCGGGTAGGAAATTATATTGCTTTTATGCTGCCTTTTTTGTTTATCCCTGTTATCAATAAATTGAATCATTGGAAATATTATTTAGTTCTTATTTTCTGTGTTAGTTATATGGTTTTTCTTACACAGGCGCGAACTGCAGTCTCAATGTTCATTGGAATTATGGGCCTTACATTAGTATTGGTTCTGTTTTTATGTGGTAAGAGGGACCTTAAGCAATTGGGGATGATTTTATGCACGGCCGGAATTGCCTTTATTATTTCAATTGCTACCGTTATGGCTTTCCCGGCAACCGAAATTAATCCACATAAAGGTGGGATGAATAAGGCCGTTGTTGCATATATGGAAAGTAATGTAGGGTCATTGGCATCCTCTAATAAACGTAGTAATCAGGCACGTTATGCATTGATTAAATCAAATTTTAAAATTGGATTAGAACATCCTTTACTTGGTGTAAGTCCAATGTTGAATGGGGCTTATGTAGTAGATCATTTTGATGCTTTTGATTTGCAGAGTTATGAAGTGCGGCAATGGATTGCAGCATATCAGAAGATGGGACCGCTAAAACATAATTTTGATGCCATGAATGAATATATTACTGTGTTTGCTACAACTGGAATTTTGGGATTATCTTGTTTACTCTTTCCATTTGCTTATGGTTGCATAGGATTATTCTTGCGCATTCGCAAATGTGCGGATTCAAGCATTAAAAATAAATTATGCTGCCTGTTAATTGCTACAATAAGTTCTCTGGTTGCCGGGTGTAATGGTTCCTTAATTTTACTTTATGGAATCTGGATTTTACTTCCCCTTGTTTATCTTGCCATAACAGATAAGGAGCTGTGGAATGAAAAGCCTCTCTAAAAATTATCTGTATAATCTAAGTTATCAAATATTGACATTATTAACTCCACTGATTACAACACCTTACATATCACGAACGCTTGGGGTTGGTGGAATAGGAGAATATAGTTTCAGCTATTCTATTGTGGCATATTTTGTACTCCTGGCTCAGTTTGGAATTGCCAACTTTGGGCAACGGGAAATTGCTTATCACCAGGAGAATAAAGAGGCACAAAGTCGGATTTTTTTTGAGACAATCAGTTTTCAAATACTTACGGTATCACTCAGCTTGGTCTGTTACTATATTCTGGGAATAGAATGGGGAGTAGATTCCCAGATTTATTGGGTACAGGCTCTTAATATTGTGGCTGTTTTATTTGATGTATCCTGGTTTTTTCAGGGGCTGGAAGAATTTGGTAAAATTGTTACCCGAAATTTTATTGTCAGGTTAGCAAATATCGCATTTTTATTTCTTTTTATCAAATCCCCGGACGATCTTATCTTATACACCTTTATTATGGGTGGAATGAATGTAGTATCTGGAATTTTAATTTGTTTATTCTTAAAGGACTACATTCATAGGGTTCCGTTAAATGAAATTCATCCATTTAGGAACTGGCTACCAATATTTCAACTTTTTTTGCCGCAGATTGCCATTCAGATTTATGTAGTTTTAGATAAAACTATGCTTGGTTTTATGGCAAATGACTTTACAGAAAACGGGTACTATGAACAGGCTGATAAAATCATTAAAATGCTTTTAACGATTGCTACTTCATTGGGGACAGTCATGCTTCCCAGAATGGCATCTATGGTAGCTAAAGGAGAAATGGAAACTGTTAAGAAGTTTATGATGAATTCATACCGGTTTTCGTTTTTCCTGACGATTCCTATGAGTTTTGGATTAATTACAGTAGCGCCAAATTTTGTGCCATGGTTTTTTGGGCCGGGATATGAACCGGTATTCAGCGTGTTAGCCATTATTAGTACGATGTTAATAGCTGTTGGTATCAGCAACGTGACAGGAATACAATTTATGATACCAACTAACCGACAAAACCAACTGACTTTATCTGTTATTGTTGGTGCAATCTTTAATTTTGCGGTTAATCTTTATCTGATTCCACACTTTTACTCAACAGGGGTAGCAATTGCCACGGTTTTAACCGAATGGTTGGTCACCTTTGTTCAGTTTTACCTTGTAAAAGATTTCTTCAAAGTATCAGATATTCTTTCTCAGGGGAAAAATTATCTGCTTGGGGGTTTAGTTATGCTGGTAATTACTGGCACAATAAGTTATTACTTAACACCATCTATTATCCATAGCCTGTTTATTACACTGGTGGGATGTGGTGTTTATGGATCTATTCTTGTTATCTTGAAGGATGAAATGGTTTTCTTATTTCTTGATAAAGTGAAAGCAAAATTTTAATTGGAGGCATCTTATGAAACACTATGATTTTCTGATTGTAGGAAGCGGGTTATTTGGGGCCGTTTTTGCTTATATGGCTATGAAGCAGGGGAAGAAGTGTCTGGTAGTTGAAAAGAGAAACCATATTGGAGGAAATCTTTATACAGAGGAAGTAGAAGGCATTATGGTGCATCGATATGGAGCCCATATCTTCAGAACGTCCGATAAGGAAATATGGGATTTCATGAACCAGTTTGCAGAGTTTAATAACTTTATCAACACACCAGTTGCAAATTATAAAGGAGAACTCTACAACTTACCATTTAACATGAACACTTTTAGTAAGATGTGGGGCGTAGTTTACCCTAAAGATGCAAAGAAAATTATCGAGCAGCAGCAGGGTGAAATCAATGGCACCCCGAAGAATCTTGAGGAACAGGCGATCCATCTGGTGGGACGTGATGTGTATGAGAAATTAATTAAAGGATACACTGAAAAGCAGTGGGGCCGTGATTGTACTAAACTTCCGGCTAGTATCCTTCGTCGACTTCCTGTACGGTATACATATAATAACAACTATTTTAGAGATCGTTACCAGGGAATTCCAGAAGAGGGGTATACAGCTATTATTGAAAAACTGCTCAGAGGGGCAGATATCCAGTTGAATGTAGATTACAATTCTGCAAGAGAAAAGTTAGATAAACAGGCAGATACTGTAATTTATACGGGAGCAATTGATGCATATTTTGATTATTGCTTTGAACCGCTGGAATATAGAAGTCTTGATTTTAAAACAAAGATATTGGACACACCAAATTATCAGGGTGTTGCGTTATGAACTTTACTGATCGGGAAACGCCTTATACCCGTATTATTGAGCATAAACATTTTGTCTTTGGTACACAGCCAAAGACTGTAATCACCTATGAATATCCATCCGAATGGCATCTTGGGGAAGAGCCATATTATCCGATTAATGATGAAAAAAATCAGAGCAAATATATTAAATATAAAAATAAAGCGGATAAATTGCCAAACGTATATTTTGGGGGCAGACTTGGTGAATATCAATATTATGATATGCAGGACACAGTGAAATCTGCCTTAAAATTGTCAAAGGAAATTTTAGGTTAAAAAAATTAGCACCAACACCTGATATATAGTCAATAAATTTATTGTTGGGAATTAATTTCTAGGATAGGTCGGAATAGAATTTTATTATTTGTTTTTATTCTGACCGATGATCAGGTGTTTATTGCTACAGAATAGTTTAGATATAGATTTTTTATAGGAATCCGATAGAAGATCTGAGTTGGGAGGCAATCAGGTTGGAGCGGTTATCTATAGTTGTACCTTGTTTTAACGAGGAAGCCACAATACCTATCTTTTACAGAACTGTTGAAAATATCAGGAAGCAGATTCATGCAGATGTGGAGTATTGCTTTGTAGATGACGGAAGCAAGGATAAGACTCTTACCATTTTACGTGACCTGAGTAAGAAATCAGAGTCAGTACACTATATTTCTTTCTCCCGTAATTTTGGCAAGGAAGCAGCTCTGTATGCAGGACTTCAGATGGCGAAGGGGGATTATGTTGTAACCATGGATGTGGATTTACAGGATCCACCCGCATTGTTGCCCAAAATGTGGAATATACTTCACGAATCGGATTATGATTGTGTTGCCACAAGACGGGTGACAAGAAAAGGGGAGCCTCCAATCCGATCTTTTTTTGCGCGCCTTTTTTACAAAATTATTAATGAGCTGTCTGATACGGAAATAGTTGATGGGGCAAGAGACTACCGAATGATGACCAGGCAGATGGTGAATGCGGTAATTCAGGATAGCGAATATAATCGGTTTTCAAAAGGTATATTCAGCTGGGTAGGTTTTCATACTAAGTGGCTGGCTTATGAAAATGTGGGGCGAAGTGCTGGGGAAACCAAATGGTCATTCTGGAAACTTTTCAAATATTCCATTGAGGGAATTTTGGCCTATACGACGATTCCTCTTTATTTATCATCTGTTATGGGCATTCTAATGTGTGGAGTATCGTTTATAGCTTTAGTGTTCATCTTTATCCGTGCATTACTCTATGGAGATTCTGTGGCAGGCTGGCCATCACTGGTTTGCATCATTACACTTCTTGGTGGATTGATTCTACTTGCCTTGGGAATTATGGGGCTTTATATAGCTAAGATATATCTCGAGACGAAAAAGCGTCAAATTTTTATCGTGAGAGAAGAAAGATAAAGGAATTTTGTTATGAATAAATGGATTGAAACCATTGAACAATCAGTATACAAACTAGATGAATACTATAATAAAAAAATTGATAATAACAAGAAACTCGAATTTGTTGTAACTCTATTACTTATTCTGGGTATTTTAATTGAGATATATCTTTTAAATAAACCCACCCCATGGGTGTCTGATGATTTAACTAAAAGCAATGACCTTAATTATATTCAAGGGTGGTTAAATCATGCCAAAAACTTTTATTTAGAGTGGGGCGGTCGTGTATGGGGAGAACTTTTTACTCTATGGTTTTTAACCATACCTAAGAGAATATTTAATTATATAAATACATTTGGCTATTTACTGTTTGTTGGTCTTATTTATATAAACATCACTGGCAAGTGGAAATGGTCTCCCTCTATTATTGTTTTTGTTAATTTCTCGTTATTCTTATGTTTGCCGGCATTTGGCCAGGATATTCTTTGGGTTTCTGGGACCGGGAATTATATGTGGGCCAGCCTTATACCATTATTGTTCCTATCTTTTTGGAGATTCTATTTAAACAAAGCTTATCAGTTTGCCCAAAATCCGATTTTCATATGTATATTATTTCTGCTGGGGATAATGACCGGGTGGTCTAACGAAAATGTATCTGTTGGAATTTTAGGAATGTTAATACTTTATATGGTTATATATCGAATTCAGTATTTTAAAGTTCCTGCATTCGCAATAAGTGGATTTATGGGTACTGGGATAGGAGCTGCATTGCTGTGGTTGGCTCCTGGTAATTTTGTTAGATTTGCTACGGAACATCACACAAAATCTATTCTGTCCATATCAAAAGCAGTCATTCATAATGTAAAAGCACTGCTGGATCCAAACGCAACACTTGCATTGGTCATCTTATTTATATTGTTTATTTTATTAGAACGAAGTAAAAACAAAAGAATTGCTTCTGTTTATTTCATAGGATCTGTTTTATCTGCGGCAGCTTTTGGGCTCATAGGTCATATTGAAAATCGCGTATTTTTGGGATGCACAGTATTATTAATTATTGCAGCGGGGATTCTTTATAATGATTGGAATTATAATAGTAGAATTAGAAAGGTAAGAGTACTGATAACACTATGTCTGCTATTATCATCAATAAGTTTTTACCATATGGCCGAAGATGGAATAAATGATTACGCAGCACGGTGGAATGAGAATCTCGAAATCATTGCGGAAGAAAAAGCAAAAGGTAATTTGGATGTTTATGTAAACCCAATAACCCCATTAAATAAGTTTTGTGCCACTTATGGACTAGATGATATTAAACCTCATGATGAGAATCAAAATTGGTTAAATAAGGGGATTGCACAATATTATGGTCTGCATACCATTCAATCCATTCATGTACATCCCGAAAAACAACCTGATTAAAAATCAGAGTTTTTTATAAAATTGCTAAGAATCATATTACTTTCACTGGTAAAATAAAAATCGGATAAGGGGAAATGAGATAATTAATATTTCAGCCCTTTATCCGATTTTTTGGTTTGTTCAAACCCCTTGAAACTGTTATTATGTTAACTTTATGATTGCACAATATGTTTAATTAAAAGAAGTAATACTGCAATTTGCTAGTATTAATTGGTTCTGTTATACTACTAATAGGAACCCAAATGTAAACCTGTATTTCATTTACGGTTCCGCGACGGTATCTATAGAGATGCTGGAAGGCTTCATAAATGTCAATACCTCCTTTACCAAGTGTAATGTGAGCGAAGATACAACTTCAATAAGAACTCGATTTCTAATTGAAAGTCGAATCTTCTTGGTATGTGTCTCTTTCTGTAAGAAGAGATAGCCAAGTAGACATGCGAGTGTCACATTCATAATGAATATGGCAACGTATAAAGCTACTCCTATGTTCATCGTAGCATGGGACTTTATGTACGTGGATAGGGGTAAATTTTTAAATTTACTCAGTTTATCGCAATACCCACCAGTTAATGAAAGATCTATCCCTTGAAACTGGTGGGTTTTGCATTGGATAATATAAATATGGAGGAACAATACATAAGAGAAAAAATGGCTCTTCACGGAAATTTGGGGGATGAATAATTTTTAGGTAAAGAATGGAATCGGATAAGGGTAAAGAAATAATCCATGTTTCGATACCCATATCCGATTCTTTTTAGTACCTTGATCTTATTATTGAATCCTTCAAGCTTCCCCGTATTGATAGGATACAGGGCATGAGCAGCCAGTCCCTTGATTCGCTTCTGCTTTTGCCGGGCAAACTTTACCAGGGCAGGAATCCCGCTCTCCAGTCCAGCCTGAATCCATTTTGTCCATCCGGCGAGAGCTTCTTCATAGTCAGTCAATGTGAACAGACGAGTCATCTCCTGCTTCATGGCATAACAAATCGCCAAATCCCTATGCTCGCTCAGGATATCCAACAGATGAGTTTTCTGCCTTTCATTCAGGTGGTCGTCCTTCTTTAACAGTATCCATCGGGATTTCTTTAATTCGGTATAAAGCTTCCTTTC
>OJLA01001062.1_pt1 | contig 19914 bp, 18 predicted proteins | sample 1596611 | NCBI WGS metagenome assembly OJLA01 (sample SAMEA4350168, study PRJEB24818) | metagenome | biome: human; feature: gut; material: faeces | place: Denmark | collected 2013-09
CTGTAAATTCTCTAAAAGAATCACTTTTAAAAAATAATTTGAATGTTGAAGTAAAAACGTTCCATAAACTAGCACTTGATATACTAGGAAAAAAATATAGTATTACTAGTAGTAACTATTTAGAGTATGTCACAAATGAATATTTTGAATCACTTGTATATCAAGATAACTCATCTAAATTATTATCTTTCATTGATAATATTGATAATTTAAAAAATGTGATAGTAAGGTTTATTATTAAGTTTAAGTGCTTAAATTTAAACACTCTTTTCCTAGAAAAACTTTTAAAAGATAAAAAAATTCCAATAGATGATAAAATTATTTTAACATTCGTCTATAAGGTCTATAATATATACGAAGAAGAACTTACTAGCGAAAATAAAATAGATTTTAATGATATGATTAATCTATCAATTGATAAAATAGATAAACTAAGATATTTTAGATATTCTTACATTATTGTTGATGAATATCAAGATACTTCTTATAGCAAATACTTAATGATAAAAAAGCTTTATGATAAATTTAATATCTCTATAATGGCAGTAGGTGACGATTATCAGTCAATTTACTCTTTTAATGGATGCAAATTAGATCTATTTACAAAATTTAAAAAATACTTTCCTAAATCAAAGATTATAAAGTTAAAAAACACTTATAGAAATCCAAGTGATATTGTAAATATTTCTAAAAGATTTGTTATGAGAAATAAAAATCAAATAAATAAAAAAATACTATCCAATAAATATATAGAAAAATGTATTGTAATCGTGTATATAAACGATGAAAGAAAAGCTATCGATATAATTTCTCAAGGTTCAAATGATATCCTAATTCTAGGAAGAAATAATAAAGATATTGAAGAATATATATCAGACGATACATTAAAGTGCTTAACTGTTCATAAATCGAAAGGTCTAGAAAGTGAAAATGTCATTATTTTAAATGTTATTGATGATATTTTGGGTTTTCCAAATAAATTAAAAGAAGACAATATTTTAAATTACTTAGATAAATCAAATAACCTAGAAGAAGAACGAAGACTATTTTATGTAGCACTTACAAGAACCAAAAACAAAGTGTTTATTTTTACAAAAAAAAATCAAGAATCAATTTTTGTTAAAGAATTACTTAAGTATTATAAATATAAAATAAAAATATTAGATTTAACCTAAAAAAACTTTAAATAATATATTATTTATAATATAATTACTATAGAGGTGTCTTATGAAGAAGAAAACTAAAACTATTAGTAAAAATACATTATTAATTGTTGTAGGATTTATATTTTTATTATCAGGTTGTATCTTAACAACTATGCAAGGTAAAAATAAAGAGCAACCAATTTATATTGATCCTAATGCTGTTCTTTCAAATGATGAAGCAAATAGTTTAATTAATGATTTAGTAGGAAAAGCAGTAAACCTTTATGAAAAAAAAGAAGGATTTACTATAGTTGAAGAACAACCTAAAGAAGAAAATGAAGAAGAACCTAAAGAAAAACAAGAAGAAAATCCTTATGCTGAAGTATCTAACTATGATGAAGTTGTAAAAGCATTATATACAGAAGATGGAATAAAAGAATTAGAAAGTACTAAATTTAATAAAAAAGATTTTATAAAAAAAGAAGAAGATAAAGTTTACATATTAAAAGATATACCAGAAGATAACAAATTTATTAATAGTAAAATTGAAGTAAGTAAGATAGAAGTAAAAAAAGACTCAATAACTGCAGTTGTTCAATTTACAAAATATGGACTTATTGATGATGATGTTACATACTATGTAATTACTAAAAATATTAAATTAGTTAATCAAGATGACAAATGGTTAATTTCTAGTTTTGCATATGCAAATGAAGGCTAAAGGAGACAATATGGAAACACAAAACATAAGAGAAAGAATATTAAAATTTATTGAAATACTACCAAAAACAGAATCGGTAAAAGCATATGGATCAAGTATTGCTTACCAAAGTGGTTATAAAGAAAATGAAAAAAAGCAAGTAGACTTAATAGTAGTAGTTGATGATATAAAAAAGTTTTATGAAGAGAACTTAAAAAAGAACAAATTTATGTACAAATTTGTCCCTAAAATTTACTTTAACTGCGCTTCAAGAGATAGACTAAAAAAAGCAGCAGGAATTTGTTATACAACAGATATTAATTATGGAATAGACACTTATAAAATGGGTGTTATTGAAAAACAAGATGTTTTAGATGATTTACTAAATTGGAAAACATTCTATATAGCAGGAAGATTTCAAAAAGAAATGTTTACAGCAGTAGAAGATAAAGAAATAGAAAAAGCAAACGAGCTAAACAAGAAAAACGCCTTAACAGTAGCACTTCTTCTACTTGATAAAGAAAATCCTACATTAATTGATTTATATGAAAAAATATGTTCTTTATCTTATATGGGTGATAGTAGAAAAAACTTTAAAGCAGAAGATCCAAACAAAATTAAAAAATTAGCAAGTGGAAGCAAGGAACATTTTAATAAAGAATATAAAGATAAAACAACATTATTTACTTCTGATAACAAAGAAAATATTACAATAGATTATAAAGAAGTATATAAAATGATTAAGTATCTTCCGGAAGACCTTCTAGAAAGAATTAGAAAAGTAGCTGAGGAATCAAAAGAGGAAGAGAACATAGAAAAAATAAGAGAAGTAATATGCGGTTATTTAGAAGAAATAATAAAAAGTTCTAGTTCTGGTCAAACAAAAAAAGGAATCCTTACAACTGGCCCAAAAAACTCCATTACATATGCTGTTGCAAAGCTAAAAAAGGGAAGAAAAAAATAAGGAAGTGAAATAACATGAAATCAGTAGATCATAAGTGCCCAAATTGTGACGCTAGCCTAAATTATAACCCTAAAGGAAAAAACTGGGTGTGTGATTATTGTGGAAGTAAGTTTACTTTAGAAGAACTAAAAGCAAACGAAGAAAATTTTGAAAAAACAAGTGTTGAAAAATCAAAAGAACTAAAAAATGAAGATAATACTAATAAAGAAAACATAGAAATGGATGAATACATATGTGAAGACTGTGGAGCAAAGATTGTTGCAGATAAAAACACAGCAGCTACTTTTTGCGTATATTGTAAAAACACAGCTATACTAAAAGGACGTCTATCAAATAAGTTTGAACCTACTAAAATAATTCCATTTACTAAAGTAAAGCAAGATGCAATTGATGCTTTCAAAAAAGTTGGAAAAGGTAAATTTTTGATGCCTAAAGAGTTTTCTAATCCTAAAAATATTCAAGAATTAACAGGAATTTACATTCCCTTCTGGCTATATTCTTGTAATGGTAATGGACATTTTAAAGGAAAAGGAAAAAAAGTAACTACATGGTCAACCTATGATTATATCTATACTAAAACAGATACTTATGATGTTGTAAGAGATGGAATATGTGAATTTTCTTTAATCCCTGTCGATGGATCTGTAAGGTTTAATGATGCTATAATGAACTCAATTGAACCATTTAATTATGATGAGTTAATAGATTTTAACTATTCATATTTATCTGGATTTTTAGCAGAAAAATATGATGTTGAGCAAAACGAAGCCAAAAAAATAACCCTTGAAAGAGCTAAAAACACTGCAATATCTGAACTTGAGAAAGATGCAACACCACTATATCAAAGCCTTATTCCTGAAACAAAAGATTTTATACCAGAAAAAGAAGAAATGGAGTATGCACTTCTTCCAGTATGGATGGTAAATATAAAATACAAAGATAAATTGTATACTTTTGCAATGAATGGTCAAACTGGTAAAATGATTGGTGATATACCTTATTCTAAAGGAAAAGCTTGCCTATATGCTATAATACTATTTATTGTTATATTTATTATAGTAGCATTTATTTCGTATTTTATTTAGGAGTGTTTATGAAAAAGAAATTTATATTATTATTTATTTTTTTATTAATATTCTTTCCAGTTATCGCTAATGCAGAAGAATATATTTCAGACACAATAAAAGTTTATAAAGTTGATAAAAGAGAAAAAGTATACGACTTTGCAAACTTATTGAGTGATCAAGAAGAACAAGAACTATACGAAAAGAGTCAAGAATTTATTAAAAATAACAAAATGGATATAGTTTTGCTAACAATTAATGAAAATCCTTATGGAAGTTCAGATAATGCTACAAAAAGGTATTCTGAAGATTTCTATGACTACAATAATTTTGGTGTAGGAAAAACTATGGATGGTATTATTGTCATAATAGATATGAATAATAGATACCCATATATAAGCACAACAGGAAATGCTCAATTAGTATATGATGATGATAGAATTGAAACTATGCATAATCTTGCAACTTCTTATCTTTCTTCAGGAAAATACTATAGTGCCTTAAACTCGTATTTAAGATCTGCAAATAGCTTTGCAGAAAAAGGAATACCTGATTCCAATAAGAATTATTGTATAGATGACGATGGAGAATATTATAGATGTACAAAAAGAAGTGTTAACTGGATTTTGTCATTAGCAATATCAGGTGTAGCTACCTTAATTATTTTAGTAGTAACATTAGGAAAATATAAGGGAATTAGAAAAGCTACAAACGCAGGAATATATCTAACTAATAAAAAAATCACTAATAGCAAAGATATGTTCTTAACAACATTTACATCTAGGGTTAGAAGAAGCCATAGCTCAAGTAGTGGTTCCTCAGGAGGCGGAGGAAGTTCTATAAGCCATGGAAGCAGTGGAAGAAGCCACGGAGGTGGCGGAGGAAGACATTTTTAGAAAGGAGAATTAATGAAATTTAATAAAAGACACATAATTAACATATTATTAACACTAGTGGTAGCATTTTTATATTTTTACTTATTTTTACCACCACTTAATATTCATTCATTAGATTTTTGGGTATTCTTTATATTTATTTATCTATTTTATTTAGTATTAAACCTATTTTCTTTTGTTGGATATGCAACATTAAAAGGAGGACATTTAACTACAATAAAGTTATCCAAAACATTTAAGATGATGTTTGCAGTAGTACCATTGATAATTGCAGTTATTCTTGTAGTAAACTTCATATTATCGCCACTATTCTTTTCAGGAAGTTATGCCAAAAGAATAACAATTACAGAAGGTAAAAAGTTTGAAGAGGATATAAAGGAAGTTGATTTCAACAAAGTACCACTACTTGATAAAGCATCAACTGAGAAAACAGGAGATAGAGTAATGGGAGAAATGACTGATTTGGTATCTCAGTTTACTGTATCAAACCTTTATACACAAATAAACTATAACGATAAAATAGTAAGAGTAACACCTTTAGAGTATGCTGGAATAATCAAGTATTTCACAAATAGAGGGGACGGAATAACTGGATATATTGTAGTAGATTCTGTAACAGGAAAAGCTGAACTTGTAAGACTAGAGAAAGGTATGAAATACATGCCATCTGCTATGTTTAACGAGAAATTATCACGTAAATTAAGATTTACTTATCCAACTGAAATATTTGGAAAAGAAACATTCGAACTTGATAATGATGGAAATCCATATTGGATAGTACCTACGCTAAGTTACTCTGGAGTAGAACTAAAAGAAGAAGTATCTGGAGTTGTAATATTAGATCCAATAACTGGAGATTCAAAGAAATATGATATTGATGAAATACCTGCTTGGGTAGATCATGTTTATAGTCCAGAACTTATACTAGAGCAAGTAAATGATTGGGGTCATTATAATAATGGATTCTTAAATAGTATTTTTGGACAAAAAAACGTTGTAGAAACAACTACTGGATATAACTATATTATTCAAGATGATGACGTTTACTTATATACTGGAATTACTTCAGTAGCAAGTGATGAGTCAAATTTAGGATTCATTTTAACTAACTTAAGAACAAAACAAACAAATTACTATTTAATACCAGGAGCAGAAGAATATAGTGCAATGGCAAGTGCAAAAGGGCAAGTACAACAGATGAACTATACTCCAACATTCCCATTATTAATTAACTTAAATGGAAAAGCGACATATCTAATATCGCTAAAAGATAATGCAGGACTTATTAAAATGTATGCCTTTGTCGATGTTCAAAACTATCAAAAAGTAACTGTAACTGATGCAGCAGAAGGAATAATAAAAGCCAAAGAAAATTATTTGAAAAATAATAAAGTTGGTAATGAGGGTAAGACTGAAAAGGAAAAAATCACTATTAAAACCATAACTCCAGTGTATATAGATCAAAATACTTACTATTACATTGAAGCAACTAACAACAAAAAGTATCGTGTATCTATAAAAGTTGATGAGTATTCACTACCATTCTTAAAGCCTGGAAGTGAAATAACAGTACATATAAATACAGGTAATGAAGTAAATGAAATTGAAAAAATTGAATAAATTTACTAATTTTTCGTAATTTTTTAAGAAGTACTATTGTACTTCTTTTATTTTTTTGGTATTATCATAAGACTGTGGGGGAAAGGTATGAACAAGCTTGGAATATCAGAACAAAAAATGGATACTATAGAAAGGAAAATAGTGGCAGTTAAACTAGAGAATTTAGATGAGACTATAACATTTAATTGTCAAAAATTAGATTTAGAATATTTAATTAAATTACACAAATATTTATTTAACGATTTATACACAGATGATTTAACTGACACAAGACATTTATCAAAAGAAGAAATAGAAATAATTAATAAAATGTTACATATGGTAAACCAAATATGTATAAATGAACCAAAAAGTATAATGAAGATAATAGATATTCTTCATGAAATATGGCGTCTACAACCGTTCTTAGATGGAAATACTAGAACATTAATTGGATATTTAATAATGTTAAAAGAGTGTTATTATTTAGATATTCCTCTTGATGTTCATAATGATTTAAGAGGGGTCATAACAGCTAAAAAGCTTGAATTAAATAGAAAAGTAAAATAGAAATAGAAAAAGGATAATAAAGATTTAGAAAATTTATTATCCTTTTTATTTATTTATTTATGTCATATCCTAAACTAGAAAATAGTTTCCTATAATAATCATTTTCAAGTACTAATCTAGAATATTTAAATTTATTGTAAATAATATTATTAATAGCTTCAACTTCTTCTTTTGTACATGTTGTATCGCCATGAGGAATTATTTCCTTAGTTAAAGAATTATATCTACATTTATCAGTGATAAAACTTCTATTTGAGTAAATAACAAGAGGTTTCTCTTCGCTTAATATGTCATTACCTATTAAGAGTCTTGAATCATATTCTATACCAAATAAATTTAATAGAGTAGGAAGAACATCAAGGCTTGATGCATATTTTTGTACTTTAATAGGTTCTTTCATATCACCACTCCATAATAAGAATGGCATATGATGTAATTCAAAATCTTTATCTTTTTTATAAGAAGATAACTCATTAACTTGATCAAGTGTTAATCCATATGGATAATGATCACCACTAATAGCAATAACTGTGTTTTCAAGTTTTCCAGACTCTTCAAGTCTTTTTAGAAGTTCACCAATAGCTTTATCAAACTCTATATTAGTAGCAAGATATGACTTAGCAGCATGTGATAAATTAAGATCTTTTACTTTACTGTAATTTCTAGTAGCCATCATATTATCGTTAACTGTGTACTCCAAATGACCACTTACAGTCATATAATATGCTACAAAATGATCATCATTAATATAGTCATCAACAGTAGTTTTAACCATTTCATAATCACTTTGTGGCCAAATTCTACAATTTATTCTTTTTTCAAGACCATTTCCACAAGCAAGATAAGAATCATATCCCATTGTTTTTAAATAAACATCTCTATGATAATAATCATAAGTATTGTTGTGATAAGAATGGGTCTTATAATTTAGCCTTTCAAACACATTGGCATAAGAATATGGCATATAATTTCCATTTATTTTATACATACTCCAAACTCCTTCTTTAGGAATTAAAGATGTATCAGTTATATATTCCCCATCAGAAGTAGATACAGGATAAAGTGGTGTATAAAAGTTATCGAATTGGAATCCTTCTTTATATAACTTATAAAGATTAGGAGTAAGTTTTTCATCAATTGCCATAGGAGAAAAAGCTTCAGCAACAAACACAACTAAATTTTTATCCTTGAACATTCCAGTATAATCATTTTGATTTGTGGGATTTTGACTACTAAAATATTTATGCATAGATTTGATGGTTTCATTCTTTTCATTATTAATTAAGGTATCCCAATCGATATCTAGTTTATTATAAGTAACTTCTTTAATTGGTTCATCGTCACCAGCTGAAGTATCAGGAATTTCTGGAATTTCAACATCTACTTCTATATCTTTTTCAGTAAACCCAAATACCGTTCTTTGAATATCAAGTCTTAACATAGTGATAACTCCAAACCTTTGGGCAGTAAGAAGAGGAGAATGAATATTGTGATAAAGATTGTTATTACTATAGACTTCCTTCGTATTTATAAAACTAATACCAAGAATGGATACAAGATAAAACACAACACATGATAAAACTAAAATACCTTTAGAAATCCAAGAAATCTTAAGGAAAATATTCTTTTTATAAACATTTAAAACAATAAGAAGTATTAATGGAATAATTAATAAAAGTATAACGTACCAATAACTTGACATAACAGCAATAATTCTATCCATAAACCCAAAAACTTGTCCGCCATGAAACATCGAATAAACAGAAATAATCGACAAATATACTTTATAATAAATAAAATCAGCTATAAAAATAATAATTAAAATAGAAGATAAAACATAGCTAACAATATTGTTACAAAGTCTATTGAAACAAGTGGAAAATAAATAAAAAATAATTCCACCAATAAAAGAGAATAAAATAACATATATAAAATTAAATGTTATGTTATCAAATACAAAAATATGAAAAATAAATTCTTCATAAATAAATAAAAATATAAAATATAAAAGTAATGTTAGTTTATCTTTTCTCATAAGTATCACTCCAATTTAATAATAACACAAAATAAAAAAAACGACTCATTTTAAGTAGAAAAATATGTAAAATTATGATATCCTATTCTAGCAAGAAGGAAAATAATATGGAAAAGAAAAATAATATAGCTTTATACGTTTTGATAGGTATAATTATTGGTTTATTAGTAGCAATTTTAATAGTACTTTTAACTGGTGATAGAAGTAATAAAGAAGTTAATAAAGATAACATAGAAGAAAAAGAACAAATAAAAATAGAAACAGATCCTGTTGCGTATTTTACTAATGTTAGTAAATCAAATGATGAAAATACTTTAAAAGAAGGTTTTGTGAAAATAGTGGATTTCTTATTTTATGGTGAAAAAATTAATGGTGTAACTTTTAGTGAGTTAAAAGATGAAGCTAAATTAAAAATATATTCTCTTGCTCTTAAAATTGACACAAAAATTGATGAGTATTTTCCAGGATATAAAGAAAACATTTCAAATGGTACAAAGAAAATATATAACAATGTAAAAGCAAAAGTAATTGAAGGTTATATTTATGTAACTGATAAGATTTGTAGTAATAACGAAAGTTTATGTGAAAATGCTAAAAAGGATTTCGAGTCCTTAAAAGAGTCATTTGGAATAACTTGGGATTATTTAAAAGAGATAGGAAAAAATGCCAAAGATAAACTTAAAAACTGGTATGAAGACTTTAGAATGGAATAAGAGGTGAAAAAATGATAGATGTAAAAAGTGTAACTTTAAGATTTGGTAAAAAAACATTATTTGAGGATGTAAATATTAAGTTTACTAAAGGAAATTGTTATGGGCTTATTGGAGCTAATGGAGCAGGTAAGTCTACTTTCTTAAAACTTTTATCAGGAGAAATAGAAACGTCTCATGGAGAAATAATTATAACTCCAGGTGAAAGACTTGCTGTATTAAAACAGAACCACTATGAATATGATGAGTTTACTCCAATTGACACTGTAATAATGGGGAATACTAAATTGTATCAAATAATGAAAGAAAAAGATGAAATGTATTCTAAAACTGATTTCACTGATGAAGATGGAATTAAGTTAGGAGAACTTGAAGCCCAATTTGCTGAACTTGATGGATGGAGTGCTGAAAGTGACGCTACAGAACTTTTAAATAATTTAGGAGTAAGCGAAGAGTTTCATTATTCGTTAATGAAAGATATTCCTAATAATCAAAAAGTAAAAGTATTACTTGCTCAAGCATTATTTGGAAATCCTGATATTTTACTACTAGATGAACCGACAAATAACTTAGATATCGATGCTATAAACTGGTTGGAAGAGTTTTTAATTAACTTTGATAACACTGTTATTGTTGTATCTCATGACCGTCACTTTTTAAATAAAGTATGTACACATATCGCTGATATTGATTATCAAAAGATAAAATTATATATAGGAAACTATGACTTCTGGTATGAATCAAGTGAACTAGCACTAAAACAAAAGAAAGAAGCAAATAAGAAAAAAGAAGAAAAGATAAAAGAATTACAAGCTTTTATTGCAAGATTTTCAGCTAATGCTTCAAAAAGTAAACAAGCAACATCAAGAAAGAAAATGTTAGAAAAAATAGAGCTTGATGAAATCGTACCATCTTCAAGAAAATATCCATTTATCGAATTTAAACCAAATAGGGAAAGTGGAAAAGAAATATTGAAGGTTGAAAAACTATCTAAAACAGTTGATGGTAAGAAAATACTTGATAATGTTTCATTTATTGTGCAAAAGAAAGATAAAATAGGTTTCGTAGGACCAAACAATATTGCTAAAACAATGCTATTTAAAATTCTAATGGGAGAAGAAAAGTATGATTCTGGTAAAATAGAATGGGGAAGTACAATTACAAAAACTTACGTTCCTCAAGATAATACAGAATACTTTAAAACTGATGAACCAATTGTAAAATGGATAGGACATTATTATAATGTTGATGATGAAACTGCATTAAGAGGTTTCCTTGGAAGAATGTTATTCTCTGGTGAAGAAGTATTTAAAAGTGTAAGTGTTTTATCAGGAGGAGAAAAAGCAAGATGTATGCTTTCTAAAGCAATGCTTGAAGGATCAAACTTCTTAATATTTGATGAACCAACAAACCATATGGACCTTGAAAGTATCACATCACTAAACAATGGTCTAATTAAGTATGATGGTGAAATGTTATTTTCTTCACACGATCACCAGTTCATGCAAACAGTAGCAAATAGAATTATTGAATTTGATGAGAATGGAAAAATAACAGACAAAAAATGCACATATGATGAATATCTAGAGTCAAAGAAAAAATAAGCGAATTTAAACAGATAATAGAATTTTTTTTATAAATACATATAATACTATGGGTGAATTATGAAAGAGGTAAATATTGACAGTATCATTACTAATCTTGATAATTTAAACATAATAGATATAAGAGACGAATATCTTTACAATATAGGTAATATTCCAAATTCTAAAAACATTCCAATGAATTTTCTTATAATGAATCCAGAAAATTATTTAGATAAAGAAAAAACATATTATTTATATTGTAGCTATGGGATAAGTAGTAGAAAAACATGCTTAAAACTTACTAGCAAAGGATATAATGTCATTAACATAAAAGGTGGATATAATTTATACAAATTAAATAAACATAAACAATAATTTGAAAGGTAAGAATATGGATAACAAAAGATTTACAATGATTGATGAAAACTTTATATGTGATGTATGTGGTAAAGAAGTAAAAAAATTAAATTACACAGCAAGAGATCATTGTAATCATTGTTTATCATCTAAACACCTAGATGTTTTTCCAGGAGATAGAAAGGCAGATTGTGGTGGAATTCTAGAACCTATTTCAATTGAAAAAGGAAGCAAAGATAAATACAAAATAGTCTACAAATGTAATAAGTGTGGAACGATAAAAAGAAACACTACAGCAAACGACGATAACTTTGATAAGATATTAGAAATTATGCAAAATAATTCGATGAGATAACAACACTAAAATGTTGTTTTTCTTTTATAGAAAAATGATATGTTATATAATATAATTATAATGAGGTGGAGCTATGGAATATGTGATTATTTTGTTATTAGCAATATTAATTATTTTAAATGTTGTCTTAATTTTAAAAAATAAAAAAGATAAAGTTGATGAAGCAAATATAACAGAAAGACTTGGAAGATTTGAAGTAAACATTAATAAAGAAATAAATGAATCTAATGCAAAATTAGTAAAAGATTTAAATGATAATTTTTTATACCTATCTAATAAAATAGAAGAAAGGTTAGAAAAAATAAATGAAAAGGTAAATGAAAGACTTGATCAAAACTTTGAAAAAACAAATAAAACATTTACTAATATTTTAGAAAGATTAAGTAAAATAGATGAAGCTCAAAAGAAAATAGAAACTTTATCTACTGACATTGTATCTCTTCAAAGTATTTTAACAGACAAGAAAACAAGAGGAATCTTTGGAGAAGTTAATTTATATCAAATCCTTAAAAGTGTTTTTGGAGATTCTAACGATAAAGTATATAAAACTCAATACACACTACCTAACGGTACAATAGCAGATTCTATTTTATTTGCACCAGCACCTTTAGGAACAATAGCAATTGACTCAAAATTCCCATTGGAAAATTACAGAATGATGGTTGATAAAAAGTTACCAATTGATGTAAGAGAAAGATATGAAAAACAATTTAAAATAGATGTAAAAAAACATATCGATGCTATTAGTGAAAAATATATTATTAAGGATGTAACCGCTCCCCAAGCTATAATGTTTTTACCAGCAGAAGCAATATTTGCAGAACTTAATGCATATCATTCTGATCTAATAGAATATTCATATAGAAAAAGAGTATGGATAACATCTCCAACTACTTTAATGTCTACGTTAACAGTAATTCAAATGGTTATTAAGAATATTGAAAGAGATAAATATACTTCTATTATTCATAATGAATTGAACAAATTAGGAGTAGAATTTGAAAGATATAGAGAACGTTGGGATAAACTTGCAAAAAGTATTCAATCAGTAAATAAAGAGGTTGAAGAAGTTCAAATTACAAGTAATAAAATTACTAATAAGTTTAGTATGATAAGTGGAGTAGAGATAGAAAAAATAAAAAATGAAAATGAAAAAAAAGAAATAGAGTAATAATTTTACGAAATTTAACAATGTATAATTGTAAAATAAAAAAAAGTTTGCTACAATTATATACAGAGGGTAGGAGGAATAAAATGAAAAGTTTTAAGAAGATTTTATTAATTTTTATTGCAGCATTTTTATTAGTTTTACCAATAGGTGGAAAATTAGTAAATGTTGAAGTTAATGCTGAAGAAGCAAAAAAAGTTAAAGTTTATATTTTTGAAGCAGGAGGATGTCCTTTCTGTGAACAAGAAAAAGAATATTTACAAGGACTTGAGTCATATGGAGTAAAGTTCGAAATTGTGACAAAACAGTTATATGTTGACCATATTAATTGGGCACAAGGTGCTGACTATGAATTAGGAAAGAAAGTTGCAACAGCATTTAATGAAGCAGGTTTTGAACAAGCACAATACACAGCAACACCATTTGTTGTAATAAGTGACCTTTATGCAGCAGCAACATATAGTGAAGATCTAGAACAATATATTGACAAAGCATATAATGAAGGAGATAAAGACGTAGTTGGATGTTATGCAAATGGTGGATCAAATTGTTTACCAGGTGTTAAAGAAGAAGTAAAAGAAGAGGGAATATCTCCAGATACAATTTGCTTAATCATTATGATAGTATTTGTAGTAGGAACAGTTATATTCGTTATCTTATCAAGAAGAAGTACAAGAGAAAATTCAGATTTTGAAATAGAAAGATATGTAAATGAAAAAAAGCATGTTGAAGAAGAAATGGATAACGAAGAAGAAATAATTGTAGAAGAGCCAAAGAAAAAAGATAAAACTGAGAAAAATCCTAAAAAGACAACAAAGAATAATACATCAACAAAAACAAATAAAACTTCAAAATCAAAAACAAACAAAAAAAATAAATAAATTATAAAATAAGTGTTGACATTTATAATCAATGGTGTATAATTATAAATGTCTACTTGATGCGGATGTAGTTCAATGGTAGAACCCCAGCCTTCCAAGCTGACTACGTGGGTCCGATTCCCATCATCCGCTCCATTATAAGAATTAAGAGTTATCTGATAGATAGCTCTTTTTTTATGCCACGTAGTCAGCCTGGAAGCCATACAAAGAAACAACTTTATAAAAAAATAATCTAATAGATAGTTTTTTCTATCTCACATAGTTAACTTGATATTTAATGATAATTCTATTTTCTATTACACATTATTTTTATAATATCATCAAATAAACTATACCATTTTACTTGAATGTATTCTCTACAATATTCATATTTAGGATTATAACTTAAATTTTTATCCCATTGTTGGATGAATAGTTTACTAATATGAACTCCAGTTGATTCAAAATTAGCATTTTCCAGTAAATAATTTACTGCTTCATCTTTTGTGATCCAAAGAAAATCGTTTAATGTACCACATATGAAAGCATCTACTTTTACCTTATAATTAATGTCAGAACATATTAAAAATCTTCTAATAAGATTTTCTGCTATATTTTTATCTAGTAAATCTATATTTATATTATCTATTTCAGAAGTATGTGTAAGTTTATATTCACTAGCAGCAATTCTTTTTGTACCACTATTATTGTTTGTTCCATCAGAATATAAATAGCAAAGCAAGTATTCGCTATCCTTAAATCCTAAATAATTTAGATATAGAACAAAATCATTTATTTTTTCAATATGCACTGAATTTTTTGCACCACATTTTATGCTAATGCCTCTTTTTTCACCATTGACTTCAATTACCATATCACATTTTGCATATTTTCCATATTTTTTGGCATTTACAATATCTTCATCATGAATATTAGGAAAAAGGTTTTCCAATAATTCCTGAAATAATATGTGTACTTCCTTTTTTTTCTTATTATTTAAATATGAGATAATTTCATATTCGTTTTGAAAACCATTCATATAACAACTCCTCCAATTATATTATTAGTGATAACTCTTAAAATTTCTTAATATTCTGATAAATATTTTAAAAAATATTTTTTTGATAAGCATATAAAACGGCATATTTTCTAAAAAGATAGTCACAACAAATATTATAAAAAAAGACAATTTAAGTCACATAGTCTTAGAATTGTCTCTTATAATATTTTGATATTATTTATCTTTTTATAATATTGTTTAAACACACAAACAATACTGTTTTATTTAGTATATATTTTCTTTTTCGCTTTTTCTTTTTCACTTTCCCTTAATATATAGTCATAGTCATATTTACTTATTCTTTTAGCACCTCCTAGTTCTGGTAAATCGATTAAACATAACACTTTTGTAACGTTTCCACCTAAACGTTCTACTAATTTGATAATTGCCTGCATTGTTCCGCCAGTCGCCATTAAATCATCGATTATAGCAACATTTTGACCAGGTTTTATTGCATCCTTATGAATTTCCAAAGTGTCTGTTCCATATTCTAAACTATACTCTTGTTGAATAGTTTCTGCTGGTAATTTATTTGGTTTTCTAACAGGAACAAATCCCTTATTTAATTTGTATGCAACAGGGGCAGCAAACATAATTCCTCTTGCTTCTGGGCCAACAATAATATCAACATCTTTATCAATTTGACTAGCTAAAGAATCAATAGCAAGATGATAAGCAAATGGATCCTTTAAAATAGTGGTTACATCTTTAAAATTAATTCCAGTTTTTGGATAATCATCAATTCTTCTTAGAGTTAATGATAATTTGAGTTTTACGAGATATTCTGTCATTTTTTTATATTCGATTTCATGTGGTAGTAATTGATTGTTATACATTAGATGAAATAATTCTTCTATGCTCACCCAACGTACATCGGCAACTTCTTCTTTTTGAAGAACAATATCTTCTTTATTTATATTTTGTCTTGCAATAAATACATCAACAAGTTCATTACTATCTATATCATCATATTTTAACCTCTCATGAATAGTTCCCAAATACTCTATACTTCCCAAATCTAAATCAATTCCTAATTCCTCTTTTGTCTCTCGAGATAAAGCATCTATGGAATTCTCTTCGGTACTTACATGTCCCCCAACAGAAACATCCCATGTGTTTGGATATAGTTTTTTATCTCCACATCGATATTGAAGAAGAATTTCTCCATCATCATTAATAATCCATAAATGGATTGACCTGTGTAATCTACCTTCCTTATGAGCTACATCTTTATCAATAACTCCAATTACTTCTCCTTTATCATTTAATTCATCAATCATTTCTTTCATAATATTTTATCCTTTCTATTTTTTTATTAATTTTTTTACTTCGTTTTTTTCTTCATCATCAACTTCTCTTAATGATTGTCCGTTGGAAATTGCATTAATTGTTTTTGCAAAATATTTTGATAGATCAACTTCGTGATACCATTTTTCTTTCTTTACTTCCTCTGGAACATAGGTAACGTTTGTTGTGTATAAGGTATTAAAAATCCCATGCTTATAAGCATTAATAAATTTATTAACACTTTCTTCGCCATCTGTAAATAAAGGAAATGTTACCATAATATCTATTTTTTCAGCACCTTTTATTTTTAGCTTTGATGCAACATCCAAAACAGATTCTCCGCTAGAAATCATATCATCAACAATAATTACATGTTTTCCTGATACATCTTCTCCTAAGTACTTGTGTTCAACTAAAGGATTTTTTCCGTTTATCACTTTTGAATAATCTCTTCTTTTATGAAACATTCCAATGTCAACGCCCAAGATACTTGCAAATGAAATTGCACGAGAAATAGCTCCCTTGTCAGGTGCGATAACTATAGTTTTATCTTTTTGGAAATCTTCACTCAACAAAAATTCTTTTAAGAGAGTATAAGTAGGTAATAGGTTATCAAAAGTTGTCTTTCTTAAGGTATTTTGACATACAAATGGGTTATGTACATCTAAAGTGATGATTCCATCTACATTTCTATTTTCTAATTCTATTAATCCCTCTTTGCAATCAAGAGACTCATCGACACCATGTGGCTTCTTATCTTGACGAGCTTCATAAAGTAGTGGAGTTACAACGTGAATCGACTTTGCTCTTCCATCAATTGCAGAAATAATTCTTTTAATATCTTGAAAGTGATCATCTGGACTTTTCATATAGGTTTTTCCTCGAGAATAGTAGCAAGATTCTTTTCCATAGTTTCCCACATCTGATAAAATGAAGATTTTCTTTCCTGTTACATCATCATATATTGTTGCTTTTCCTTCAGCATTAGAAAAACGGTCTAGGTGTATAGCAATTCTTTTATCATGCGAATCACATTGAATAAGTTTTAAATGTTCATTTACAAGCTCTCCAAATTTTTGTATATTTGGCATAATGATAAGTTTTATTTTGTCATCCATTTCTTTTTCCTCCCACAACAACACCAGTATATATTGACTTTTCCAAATTTTATCAAAAAATATGTTAACCAATAGTAGAATTTTCTTGTAATTTATATATACTTTCGATATAGTAATTTTGAGGTGTTGATATGAATCAATATGAACTTGGTAACCACATATATAATCTTAGAGTTGCAAGAGGTCTTACACAAAGAGATATTGCTGAAAAACTATCCATTTCAGATAAAGCTATTTCAAAATGGGAAAATGGATATTCTAAACCATCAGTTTATAATCTTAAAAGATTAGCAGAAATATTTGATATAACTTTGGAAGAATTACTGAATGTCTCAAAAAATAATTTAGAAAAGCACATAACAAAAATCGTAATTACGGGTGGAAGATTATCTGGAAAAAGCACTTGTTGTAGTGAAGTGAAGGAACATTTCGAGAAAAAAGGTTATAAAGTCATTATTGTTCCTTCTATGGAAACTATATTAGAGAAGAATGGGTTTGCGGATTTTAATAATTATGAAAAACTATTAAAAGGTCGTTTGGAGTTTGAGAAAACATTTAATAATTTAATTCAAGCTATGGATGAAGATAAAATATTGGTACTATATGATGGTGCTAGTCTAGATATTAGAAGCATGTGCACCAAAAGAGAATTCACAACTATTTGTAATACACTATCAATATCTAGAGAAGAAATAAGAAATTCATATGACGCAGTATTCCACTTAAAAAGTATTGCAAAACGTGATAACAAACTTTTTGATAAATTAAATGATAATAATAAAATAGATTCTTCTCTTGCAGTTACTTTAGATGATAAAATTATTGATATTTGGATTGCTCATCCCAATTACAGAATGATAGATTGTAGTGTCTCTGTAGAAAATAAAGCAAAGAAACTAATTCAAGAAATTTCAAAGTTCTTAAATGAAGATGAAAGATTTTATATTGAAAAAAAATATTTAATTCATATTCCAGATATATCTTATTTGGATAGATTAGGTGGTTGTAGCAAAGTAAAAATGACATTAACATACTTAAATGGTTCTTCTGAACGATGCGATATAAAACTTCTTTTACGTGACGAAGATGGTAAAAAGTTTTATCAAAAAATCATCAAAGGAAATAATCAAAAAACTACGATTACACTAAGTGCAGAGGAGTATATCGATGAACTGGATAATAAGATGATTGATAGAAATCCAATTGTTAAGTATCGATACAGTTTTATATATCATTCAGTTTATTATAAAATTGATATCTTCGAAGACAAAGATTTTTCTATTTTGGAGGTAGATTTATTGAGTAGTCATGAAATTGTACATTTCCCATCGTTCATTGAAGTATTAAAAGATGTAAGTGAGGATCAAAATTATAAAAACTATAATCTTTGTAAAAAATAAAAACTTACGAACAAGTTAATATTCATAGAATTTTATCTCATTTGTTATTTCTCCTTTCCTTGACAAACTAAATTAATTAATATAAAATAACCACCTAACAAGGGGAGTGAATTTGGTGAAAAAATTAGATAATATAAATAATTTTAGAAGAGTAGATTTATATGGCTATGGTGACATAGGTGATGAGTATAGCGGAACTTTTATTATTGATAGATATAAAGATGGTGAATTTTATCTTGTAATTGTATCCAATGGACTAGGATGGGATCATGTTAGCGTAACTTTACATAAAAAAAATGGAGCTAATATTAAAAGATGTCCATCATTTGAAGAAATGCAAATGGTAAAAGAAAAAATATTCTCTGAAGAGGAAGTGGTATTTCAGCTTCATCCAAGGGAAGAAGATTATATTGATACTCATCCATATTGTCTTCATCTATGGAAGCCAAATAATTGTAATATGAGCATTCCACCTTTAGATTCTTTAAATGACGAGAAATTAACAGGAAATACATGTTTTGAATATGAAGGCATTATTGTTAGAATTAAAACTGGTGAAATTGATGGATGGCAAGTAGCAAGAGTATATTGTTTAACTAAAGATGGAAATTTAGTTAAGAGTGGACCAAACTGGGATGTGATGTGTAAAGCAAAATCATATATTTTTGGTGAAAAAGATGCTGCATTTCAGTTTATGAAGTCAACATCTAATACAAAACATAATTACTTAGACATATGGTATCCAAAAAGTTTAGATTTAATGCCTCCTTTACCAAATCCTTTTTTGGTAGGTATAGATAAAAAACTTAGTAAGAAAAAATAAGAAGAGTTTATTAGTAAAAATGGCTGTATTATATTAAGATATTAGGTTGTAAATTTTTATAAATTGTATTTAGATTATCATTTAATTCTTATACTTTAAAAGCTATGAATTTTAATTATCATAGCTTTTTTATTTTGGTAAATATCATAGTAATCATCAGTTCTTAAAATATTATTATCCTAGATAGCTAAAAGAATTTGCCTTAACCATATTATAT
>OJLA01001069.1_pt1 | contig 19788 bp, 19 predicted proteins | sample 1596611 | NCBI WGS metagenome assembly OJLA01 (sample SAMEA4350168, study PRJEB24818) | metagenome | biome: human; feature: gut; material: faeces | place: Denmark | collected 2013-09
GAATTTAAGAACAGGAGGTTTTACTCTAGAGTAATTTAAGCAAAAGATAAAGAGCAACTAAAATATAGAAAATTCTATATTTTTAGTTGCTCTTTTAATATCTTTCTCAAATTAGCAGAACATTCGACAAGAGGAAGACGAGGCTTTCCAAAATTGAAACCAGATAAATTAAGAGCTTCTTTAATAGGTATTGGGTTGGTTTCGGCAAACAATGAATGAATAAGAGGCAAAGCTTCTAATTGGTAATGGCAAGCTTCATTAATTGCATTTTGGAAAAAGGAATTAGTTATACTGCAAGTGAGTTTTGGAGCGACATTTGAAAGAACGGAAATAACGCCTTTTCCTCCAAGAGAAAGAATTGGGACGATTTGATCATCATTTCCAGAATAAATTGAAAAATCATCTCCACATAATCTGGTTATTTCAGCCACTTGAGATATGTTTCCACTAGCTTCTTTGATGCCAATAATATTTTCAATTTTTGACAGTTCTAGACAAGTTTCAGGCAAAATATTTAATCCTGTTCTGCTTGGAACATTGTATAGAATAATTGGTAAAGAGACAGAATTAGCAATTGCCTTATAATGTTCAATTAATCCTTGTTGAGTAGTTTTATTATAATAAGGTGTTACAATTAATAAAGCATCAACACCTAAAATCTCAGCAATTGTAGCCATTTCAATTGCTGAAGAAGTATTGTTTGAACCTGTTCCTGCAATAATAGGAACTCTTCCAGCAGAAGTTTTTACAGCACATTTTATTGTAGCAATTTTTTCTTCTTTAGACATTGTACTAGCTTCTCCTGTTGTGCCACAGACAACAAGGGCATTAATTCCAGAATCAATCTGAAAATTAATAAATTTTTCAAATTCAGTTATATTAATTCCATTTTCAGAGAAAGGAGTTGCAAGAGCAGTAGCAACACCTTTAAAAATACATTTTTTCATACAAAATCCTTTCTTAATTAATCATTTTCTCTATAATTTGGATAGCATTACTAGCTGCGCCTTTTCTCAAATTGTCAGCTACTATCCATAAATTAAGTCCATTTTTAATACTGAAATCTTTTCTAATTCTACCAACAAAGACCTCATCATGACCATTTACATTTGAAGATATAGGATAAATGTTATTTTCGATATCATCTTGAACAACTATGCCAGGTGCAGATTTTAAGGTATTGAAAATATCAGTTAATTTAAAACTTTTTTCAAATACTACATTAATGCTTTCACCGTGGCAGTTTGTGACTGGAACACGAACAGCAGTAGCTGTGATAGGAAGTGTTGGATGTTTTAATATTTTACGTGTTTCATTTACCATTTTCATTTCTTCTTTTGTATAATGATTAACTAAGAACGTGTCAATTTGTGGCAAACAATTATCATAAATTGGATGCTGAAATTTTAAGGTAGAGTGTTGTTCTAAGTCTTGTAATCCTAACTTTCCTGCACCAGAAACAGCTTGATATGTAGAATACACAATTCTTTTAATTTTAAATTTATCATCAAGAGGTTTTAGAGCGACAACAGCTTGAATTGTAGAGCAATTAGGGTTGGCAATTATATTGTGATGATTTTTGGCATCTTCAAAATTTACTTCAGGAACAATTAATGGAACTTTGTCATCCATTCTGAAAGCACTACTATTGTCAATTACAATACATCCTTTTGAAGCTGCGATTGGAGCAAAATGTTTTGATGTTTCAGCTCCAGCAGAAAAAAGTGCAAAGTCAAATTTTTCATTAAAAGAAGAATCGGTTAGTTCTTTAACAATGAAGTCAGTATTTAAAAATTTTAATTTAGTACCAGCTGATTTTTTAGAAGAAAATAAAACATAATCAAGATTTGGAATGTTTTTTTCTTCTAAAACTTTTAGAGCAGTTCTTCCAACTAATCCAGTTGCGCCTACTATGGCTATTTTATATGTTTTCATAAGAAAACCTCCTCAGATAAGATATATTCTAAAAAATAAAAAATATTAATAAAAATTTTTCTGGAAAATAGTAGGTTTGCACCGAAAGAGTCGAAAAATGTCGAATGATTTTCCTTGACAATATACTTTGAAAAATGTATAATCGGGTTGTAAAAATTAAATCAAAGTGATTTTTAGTGTTTAAATTTGAAATCAAATATTTTTTATCAGATATTTTTATCTATTAAAATTATAAGAAATTTATATAAAGGAGGAATTTTATGGAGCAAAACGAAATCATTGTACCTATTTTGAAGGCAATTAATGATTTAAGAGATGAAGTAAGAGAAAATAGACAAAAAATAAAAGAAATGAAAGTAGAAATTCAAAGCATTAGGACAGAAAATGAAGCAAGATGGAATAAACACGAAGAAGAAACAAGAAGACAGAGAGCAGAAGACAAAGCTGAGTTAGAGAGAATACGAGCGGAAGATAAAGCAGAGTGGATGGCAGTGCGAGAGAAAGACAGAGCAGAATGGATGGCAATACGAAAGAAAGATAAGGAAGAGTTAGATAGAAAACGTGCAGAAGATAAGGCAGAATGGATGGCAATACGAGAAAAAGATAAAGCAGAATGGATGAAAATTAGAGAACAAGATAGAAAAGAAGATGAGGAAAGAGCAAATAGAAATGTAGAACAGATAACTAATATATTATACTCATTTCAAAGTTCAGTAGAAAATATGTATATGGATAATAGAAGAAGGATTGAAAGACTAGAAAAAAAGCTTAAAATAGCAAATTAATCTAAATTAATAAAACACTAAAAATTATGAAATTTAAAAACTTGACTAACTTACTATAAAATGGTAAAATATAAAGCAAAAGTAAAATAGAAAGAAGGAAAAAATGAAAGTATTAGCTGTTGGAGATATAGTAGGAGAGGCAGGAGTAAGAAAATTAAAAGAGGAATTGCCTAAAATTAAAAGAGAGGAAAATATAGATTTTGTTATAACAAATGGAGAAAATTCAGCAGGAGGAATGGGAATAACAGAAAGAAACTTTAGAGACATATTAGAAGCAGGAACAAATGTAATAACAATGGGAAATCATACATGGGGAAAAAAAGACATATTTAAGTTTATAGATGAACCTCAGTTATTAAGACCTGCTAATTATCCTAAAGGAGTAGTAGGAAAAGGATTAGAAATATATGAATGCAATGGTAAAAAAATTGCTGTAATGAATTTTATGGGAAGAGTAGATATTAATATACTTACAGAAAATCCATTTGTAATGGCAAAAGAAATGGTAGAGAATTTGCAAGGAAAAGTTGATATGATATTTATTGATTTTCATGCAGAAGCTACAGCAGAAAAAATTGCTATGGGAAGATTTTTAGATGGAAAAATAACAGCATTATTTGGAACGCATACACATGTTCAAACTGCAGATGAACAAATTTTACCAGAAGGTACAGCATATATTACAGATTTAGGAATGACTGGACCAAGAGATTCTGTTATAGGAATGGATGCAAAAGTATCTTTTAAAAGGTTCGAAACAGCTCTTCCAGAGAAGTATAAGCTTGCAGAAGGGGAATGTATGCTAAATGCCGTAGAATTTGAGGTAGATGATAATACAAATAAAGTAATAAGTATTAAGAGAATACAAATTCAATAAAAACAAAATCGCTGAAAACCAGAAAAAATTGTCGAAAGACGCGATGAAAAACTTGAAAAAATTTCCAAAAGACCTAGACAAAAAAAGTTACATGATATAAAATACAAAATGTAAAAGTTGCAACAAAAATTAAAATTATAGGAGGCAAAAAAGAATGGAAATTTTAAAAATTTCATCAAAATCTAATCCAAATTCTGTAGCAGGAGCTATTGCAGGGTTAGTAAAAGAATCACAAAAGGCAGAAATGCAAGCAATTGGAGCTGGAGCTCTAAATCAAGCAGTAAAGGCAGTAGCAATTGCAAGAGGTTTTGTAGCACCATCAGGAGTAGACCTAGTTTGTATACCAGCATTTGCAGAAGTTGAAGTAGAAGGAGAGGACAGAACTGGTATAAAGTTGATTGTAGAATCAAGAAAATAGATTTCCAGATATAAAAGAATAGTATATAAAATATGGGGGCATTATTTTAGTGCCTCCTTTTGAGTATAATTTAATAAAATACTTGAAAAAAATGCTATAATAATATATTATTACATAGCAAGGAGTGATATTGTGAAAAGTAATTTTATCAAATATATATTTATCATATTTGTTATTGCAATAATAATCGCAGTTGTTTATAAAGTAAATAAAAAAGAGGAAATAAAGGAAGAGAACAAAACAAATGTGATATCAACTGAAGAAGAAGTAATAAAAGAAATGAATTTAGGAATAGCATCATTTGATACAATTAATCCGATATTAAGTAATAATAAGCATGTGCAAGAAATCTCAAGAATAATATATGAACCATTATTTGAAGTTGACACTGAATACAAATTACAAAAATGTTTGGCAAAAGATTGGGCAAAGACAAGTGCTACAACATATTTAATAAAAATCCAAAAAGATATAAAATGGTCAGATGGTAATGAATTTAAAGTAGAAGATGTATTGTTTACGATTGATATTTTAAAACAGATTCCATCAATTTATGGAAATAATGTACAATACATAGTAAATGCTAGTAAAATAGATAATGATACATTACAAATAACAATAGATCATGAAATTCCATTTTTTGAATATGATTTAAATTTTCCTATTATGAGTAAGGATTATTTTGAGGGGCAAGATTTTTCTACAACAGAAAAAAATACTGCACCTGTTGGAACAGGAAAATATAAAATAGTACAAAATGATGGTGAAAAAATAGTATTAAAGAAAAATGAAAATTATACACGTGAGGATTTGACTCTTGAAACGATAAATATAGGCAAATATGCAGGGTTAGGAGAATTATATAATGCTTTTAAGCTTGGAAAAGTAGATGTTATTACTACAAACAATATAGGAATAGAAAACTATATAGGAACAATAGGTTTTAATAAACAAGAAGTTGCAGGTAGAGAATTTGATTATTTAGCTTTAAATACTGAAAATAATATTTTATCTAATGTTGAAGTAAGAAATGCAATATCACATGCAATTAACAGAGAAAATATAATTTCTAGTTTATACAATGGAAAATATAAAGTGACAGATTATTCATTAGATTATGGAAGTTGGTTAAAAGGAGAAGGAACAGATAATTCATATAATCCAGAATTAGCAGAACAAATATTAGAACAAAATGGTTGGGAATTTAAATATAATAGGTGGCAGAAAACAGAAAATTATTATACTAAAACATTATATTTTAAGATAGTTGTACAAGCATCAAACCAATCAAGAGTCAATGTAGCAGAGATGATAAAAGCAGATTTACAAAATATAGGAATAAATGTTACTATAGTAAAAGCTAGTGATTCACAATATCAGTATTATTTACAAAATAAGAATTATGACTCAATAATTACAGGTACTACGGTTTCAGCAAACCCTAGCATAGAGACCTATATTGATTCTTGTAATTTTAATAATGAAGAATTAAATTCATTAATGTCGGAAGTAAAGAACATTACAAAAGAGGAGTTATTAAAAGAAAAATATACAAGAATAAGAGAAATATTTAATGAACAAAAGCCTTATATAGGATTATATAATAGTTATTATGCGGTTGCAAGTAGTTGGAGTTTAAAAGGAAGTGTTACTGCAAATTGGTATAATATATTTATTAATATTAATAATTGGTATAAAAATTAAAAAAAGAGCTTGACAAAAATTAAAATTCGATATATATTATAACTATCGAACAAAAGTTTATAAATTTTAGGAGGAAATATACATGGAAGAAAACTTAGAAAAGAGAAAAGCATTAGAGGCTGCAATGGGACAAATTGAAAAACAATTTGGAAAAGGATCAGTAATGAAATTAGGAGAATTTAAAGCCATGGAGGTAGAAGCAATACCAACAGGAGCATTAAGTTTAGATATAGCATTAGGAATTGGAGGAGTACCAAGAGGAAGAATTATAGAAGTATTTGGTCCAGAATCTTCAGGAAAAACAACTTTAGCATTGCATGTAATAGCAGAAGCCCAAAAAGCAGGAGGAGAAGCTGCATTTATAGATGCAGAGCATGCATTAGATCCTGTTTATGCAAAGAAATTAGGAGTAGATATTGATAATTTAATAGTATCTCAACCAGACACAGGAGAACAAGCGTTAGAAATAACAGAGGCCTTAGTAAGAAGCGGAGCATTAGATGTTATTGTTGTAGACTCTGTAGCAGCACTAGTACCAAAGGCTGAAATAGATGGAGATATGGGAGATTCTCATATGGGATTACAAGCAAGATTAATGTCACAAGCATTAAGAAAACTTGCAGGAGCAATAAATAAATCAAAAACAGTATTAATATTTATTAATCAATTAAGAGAAAAAATTGGAGTTATGTTTGGAAATCCAGAAACAACAACAGGAGGTAGAGCATTAAAATTCTATGCATCTGTAAGAATGGATATTAGAAAAATAGAAAATATTAAGCAAGATGGACAAGTAACAGGAAATAGAGTTAGAGTAAAAGTAATAAAAAACAAAGTTGCTCCACCATTTAGAGAAGCAGAATTTGATATATTATATGGAAAGGGAATTTCAAAAGAAGGTAATATATTTGATATGGCAGTAAACTTAGATATTATCGAAAAAAGTGGATCTTGGTTTAGTTATAATGGAGAAAGAATAGGACAAGGTAGAGAAAATGCTAAGAGATATTTAACAGATAGACCAGAAATGCTTGCTGAAGTAGAGAAAAAAGTTAGAGATAACTTTGCAAAAGCTTTTGAACAAAGTTTAGGAGAAGAATTGCCAGAAAATGATGATGAAGAACCAGAAGAATAAAAGCAAAAGGGACTTTTTTATAGTCCCTTTTATTTTTTACGTAATTACAAATAAAAAAATTAAAAATGTTACAATTAATAAAAATATATGATATAATTATTTGGAAAAGGAGAATATGCTATGGTAGAAAGAGCATATAAAAATTATATATCAGATATTCTAAAAAACATGAAAAACATTGCTCAAGTGTTGAATGAAGAACAAATTACTCAAAGTTTAACAGTAGAAAATTATAAAACTGATGGACCAGACTTCACCAAAACAAAAAATATTTGACATCTACTATTCAAAAACTAGAAGAGTATAAAAGTGAATATAAAGAATTTTTAACTCAAGAAAAAGCAATGGAATATATTGAAAATGACTTAGATAAGCATTATATAGATTTTTATAAAGATGAAATGGTTGGAGAAATTGAAGTAGACACAACAGTTGAAGATTCAATAGATGAGGTTATAAATCTTTTAAAATATTCAGAAGATGTAATAGATTTTCTAGCAGAAAATAAAGGAAAGTGGCAAATTGATGGTGAAAATATTGTGTTTGAAAGTCGAGAACTTTCAGATGAATATAATAAATTAATTGATAAAGTAATAAATTTTTAAAGAGTGAGTGAAAAAATATATAAAGAGTGTAAAATTAGAAGAAAGGATGAATTATATGAAAAAGACATTAAATGCCAACCAGTTAAAATTGATAGCTGTATGTGCAATGATATTTGATCATTTAATATGGGTAATACAGCCAGGCTACACAGGTGGAATATTTTTGATATTACATTTAATAGGAAGAATTGTTGCACCAATATTTTGCTTTTTTATAGCAGAAGGAGCATATTATACACACGATAGAAAAAAATATTTAACCAGATTATTGATTTTTGCTGTAATATCACATTTTGCGTATTGTTTTGCATTTGGAATTAATCTTATTCCATTTTCAAATGGAACATTTTTTAATCAAACAAGTATAATGTGGTCATTAGCATTAGGTCTTATTGGAATAATGATTCAAGAATCTAATTTAAATAATAAGTTAAAAGCAGGATTAGTAATCTTGCTATGTATTCTAGGTTTCCCATCAGATTGGAGCTCAGTTGCAGTAATGATAATCATTTATGATTATGTGTACAGAAAAGATTTCAAAAAACAAATGAAATTTCAAACAATATTTTCTGGAATTTATGCAGCAGTTTACTGTGCATTCATAAATGTTTCTTATGGATTACTTCAAATGGGTACTGTTTTAGCTATTCCATTATTAAACAAATATAATGGGAAGAGAGGAAAATGGGCTGGAATGAAATATTTTTTTTACTTGATATATCCTATACATTTGATTATATGTGGAATTATAAGGATATATTTGCATGGTAATATTTCAGTCATGATAGGATAGAAAAATTTAAAACAAGTTTTAATGGTGTTGATTTATCTCAAGCCAAAATAGAGGGGATTTCTATTGCACTAGAAGATATAAAAGGTGCTACAATAAGTCAAGTTCAAGTATTGGATTTAATGTACCTGCTAGGAGTAAAAATAAAATGAGGAGACAGGTTATGAAAAAAAGATGCAAATGGTGTAATTTACAAAATCCGTTATATATCAAATATCATGATGAAGAATGGTGTAGACCTAATTTTGATGAAAAATATTTATTTGAAATGCTAATATTGGAATCATTTCAAGCAGGATTATCTTGGGAATGTGTACTAAATAAGAGAGAAGATTTTAAAAAAGCATATGATGATTTTGACATTGATAAAATATGTGACTATGATGCTTCAAAGGTTCAAGAATTAATGTTGAATGAAAAAATAATAAGAAACAAATTAAAAATAAATGCAAGTATAAATAATGCAAAAATATTTAAGAATATTCAAAAAGAGTATGGAACATTTCACAACTATTTAAAAACATTTGCAAATGATGAAATAATTTATGAAATAGATAAGACTACATCAAAATTATCTGATGAGATTTCAAAAGATTTGAAAAAGCGAGGAATGAAATTTGTAGGTTCAACAATAATATATTCATATTTGCAAGCAATAGGAATGATTTATTCACATGATGAAGAATGTTTTTTATATAAGATAGAGAGTTGAAAAGTATTAGTATTTGTGATATAAATATGATATAAAGTATATAAAGGAGGAACTATTGATATGAAGAAAAAAATGTTATTAAGTATTATATTTATTTTGAGTTTAATACCAATGTGTTTTTCACAATATGGTTCAGCAAAAGGTGTTGAAGAAGTTTCTGGAATAATAAATTTGACTAATCCGCTTGGAATTATTGCAGTAATCTTATATTTTGCAGGAATATGGATTAACTTTAAAAAAGAAAAGATAAATAAATGTTTACCATATATTGGAATGGTAGGAATTATATTGTCTGAACTAATTAATTTATTAACTTGGGGATATCCAAGTACATCATATTTAGATGGGATAAAAAATTGTTTTAGTAGGGTATTTCCAATGTTTTATGTAGGATTAATAATTTCAGTAATTTTAATATTTGTATATAGAACAATAGATAAGAATTTTAATAGAGGTAGTAAATGATAGGAAAAATAAAAGAATTTATAGTCAAAAACTTAAAGTGGATAATACTATTTATTTGCTTGATTGGTTTTTGTGCTTTAGCAGAAGATGTATTTAATAAAGAAATAATGAAAGGGGATATAATAGGATATAAAATTATATCAACCTTTTTAATATCAGATTTTGCCACTCCAATAGCTAAATTTATCACGAACTTTGGAGGGGCAATATTTTTAGTGATAGCTACAATTACATTATTTATAGTTATAAGGAATAAGAAAATAGGAATATCAATTTTAAGCAATTTAGCAATTGTAACAGTTTTGAATCAATTGATAAAGAGAATATTACAAAGACCACGTCCAACAGAATATAGAATAATTGAAGAAACAGGGTATAGCTTTCCATCAGGACATTCTATGGTAAGTATGGCTTTTTATGGATATTTTATATATTTAATTTATAAATATGTAAAAAATAAATATGTTAAATGGATTTCTATTATTTTATTGAGTTTGTTGATATGCTTAATTGGAATTAGTAGAATCTATTTAGGAGTTCATTATACAAGTGATGTACTTGGAGGCTTTTTAATATCAATTTCTTATTTGATAATTTACATAAGTGCTGCTAACAAATTTATAATAGAAAAAGAATAAGGAGAGGTTTTATTTATGTTAGGAGAAAAAATAAAATTATATAGAGAAAGTAAAAACATGACGCAAGTTGAAATTGCAGAGTCATTAGGAGTAAAACCAGCTACAATTTCAAAATATGAATCTGGAGCATTAGAACCTAATATCGAATCATTAAAAAGATTAGCTGAAATATTTAATGTTTCTGTTGATAAATTGATTAAAGAAGATGATTTTGATATATCTAAAATAAATATTTTAGAAGTATTAAGAGAACAAAAAAATATGAAATTAAAAGGAAATTTATATCATAACACTCAAATTACATTTGCATACAATACAAATCATATTGAAGGAAGTAAACTTACAGAAGATCAGACTAGATATATTTATGAAACTAACACATTATTAGCAGAAAAAGATTCTATTACAGATTTAGACGATATTTTAGAAACAGCGAATCATTTTAAATTAGTTGATTATATGTTAGATATGGCAGATAAAAAATTAACTGAAAATATGATAAAAGATTTTCACAAAATATTAAAAGAAGGAACATCAGACAGTAGAAAAGATTGGTTTGCTGCTGGAGATTATAAGAAATTACAAAATGAAGTAGGTGGACTAAAAACTACAGAGCCAAAAAATGTTGAGAAAGATATGAAAAAATTACTGGAATGGTATGAGGATTTGAAACATGTTACAATAAATGAAATAATAGAGTTTCATGCAAAATTTGAAAAGATACATCCATTTCAAGATGGTAATGGTAGAGTTGGTAGAATAATTGCATTTAAAGAATGCTTAAAAAATAATATAGTGCCATTTATTATTTTAGATAAAGAAAAACTATTTTATTATAGAGGACTAAATCAATATCAAACTAATAAAGAAAAAGGCTATTTAATTGATACTTGTTTAAATGCACAAGATCAATATACAGGGATGATTAAATATTATATTGGAAATAAATAAACTAAATAATAGCTCAATGGAAAAATCATTTCATAATTATTCATATCATATTCTTCTTTCAGCAATATCTAAGTGATGATGGAAGTAATGAATTATTTAATGATATTATTACAGATACTGTATAAGAATTTGAAATTTTTATTAACAATACTGTATAATGATATTGGAGGAAATGCGAATATGGAAACAAATCAATATAAGAATATTAAATTAACTCGGAAAAATAGAAGAAGCAAATTGTGTAACACATTCAGGTAAATTTCATGTAGATGATGTTATATCTACAATTTTTCTTAGTAAACTTAAAAAAATGTTATATTATTAAGAATTTCAACTATAGATAATAATCTGAATTTAGAAAATAAATTGGTATATGATATTGGGTTGCGGAGAATTTGATCATCATCAAAAGAGTAGAAATGGTCAAAGAAATAATGGAATTTATTATTCATCAATAGGATTGTTATGGAAAAGATTTGGAAGAGAATATTTGAAAAAATTAGAAGTCAAAAGTATAGATAAAACTTTTGACTATATTGACAAAGAATTAATTCAATATATTGATGCAACAGATAATATGCAGACCGAATATTTAGAAAACAAAATATCACCAGATTTTGTAAAATTGTGTAATCCTGAATGGAATGAAAATATATCAGAAGACAAAGCATTTATAAATGCTTTAGAATTAGCGGATGGATTTTGGAATGTATATATTAAACATGCCATTGCTGAAGTTGAAGCTATAGAAGTAATTTTAGAAAAAATAGAAAAATGTACGAAGAGTTATTTAATATTTGAAACGGAAATGCCATATAGGAAAGCAATGAAATATAACAAAAATGAAAATGTAAAATATATTATATTTAAGTCAAGAAGAGAGGGATATGATATTAGAACTTTAATAGATTGTTGTAAATTTAAAAATGAAATTACACAGGCTACTGACATAAATATTTCTCGTAAACTAACTAAAATAGATGATTTAATATATGTTGATGTTCATGGAAAGTTGTGTTGTACGAAAACACTAGAGAGCGCTATTAAATTAGTAAAATATAATGAAGGAGAATATTAAAAGCAATTTCAAATAGTACTGTTTATAAAAAATATACTCCTGAACTAGGAAAACAACATAAACTAGAACATATCCAAAAAGTTTTATTATTTTCACAAAATATTGAAGTGTCCAAAAAAATCGGACAGTTGAAGGAGAAGTTGTATGAATATAGTTGGCTATTTAAATAAGAAGGTAAAAGTAATAATTGATAGAAAAATGGGAAGTATACATCCAAAACATGGTTTTATATATCCGGTTAACTATGGATACGTACCTAACACAATAAGTGGAGATGGCGAAGAACTAGACTGCTATGTGTTAGGAATATTTGAGGCAGTTAATGAATTTGAAGGAAAATGTATAGCAATAATACATAGATTAAATGATAATGATGATAAATTGATAGTTGTACCTGATAATAGAAATTTTTCTGATAATGAAATTGAAGCGCTAACAGAGTTTCAAGAAAGATTTTTTAAACATGAAATTATTAGAGAAGATACAGTGTTTAATAGTCTAATACCTGAATTAAGTGTATCAAACATAGATATAAGCAAAAAATTTTATTTGGATTTAGGATTTGAAATAAAATATGAAAGAAAAGAAGATAAATTCTGTTTTTTACAATTGGAAGAAAACCAAATAATGATAGAAGAGCAAAATGATAATTGGAATACAGGAAAGCTAGAGTATCCATATGGTCGTGGAATTAATATAAGTATGACTGTTTCAGACGTAGAAAAAATGTATAATGAATTAAAAGAAAAAAATGTAAAAATGTTTTTGGATTTAGAAATGCATGAATATAGAGTGGATAACAAGATTTCAATTGACAAAGAATTTTTAATTCAAGATCCAGATGGATATTTATTAAGGTTTAATAATTAAAATTATAAAAAACTCTTGACTTAGAGCAGACTCAAAGTGAGCGGTAGAGATTGTAACACAATTGGCATATACATCATGCGACATCTGGTGGAGGACAAATTTTAATTTGTGTTGATGGAGAAGGATGGTATCAAGAAGAAGGAAAGAAAGCTCAAAGTTTAAAACCAGGTGATGTAGTTGTAATTCCAGCAAATGTAAAACATTGGCACGGAGCTAAAAGATGTTGGTTCAGTCATTTGGCAATTGAAGTACCAGGAGAAAATACTTCAAATGAGTGGTGTGAGAAAGTTACAGATGAAGAATATGATAAATTATAATATTTCACTTCCCATTTTTTAAAAAAATTGACTTTTGGGAAGTAATGCGCTATAATATACTTGAGGTGAAAAGTATGAAATTAATAAAAAGAGATTATCTTAATACTTTAATAGATGTAATGGGTACACCAGATATAAAAGTTATTACAGGGATAAGAAGAAGTGGAAAATCTAAATTATTAGAACTTTTTAAAGAATATATAACAAATAATATAAAAAATTACAATATAATAGATATAAATTATAATTCATTAAAATTTGAAGATTTAAGAGAGTATCATAAACTAAATGATTATATAGAACAAAGATATAAAAAAGAAATGAAAAATTTTATATTGATTGATGAAGTACAAATGTGTGAAGGATTTGAAAAAACAATAAATAGTTTACATGCAGAAGAAAAATATGATATATATATAACTGGATCAAATGCTTTTTTATTAAGTAGTGATTTAGCAACATTATTTACTGGTAGAACATTTGAAATTGAAGTATATCCATTTTCATTTAAAGAATATATTGATTATTTTGAATATACTAATATTGATAATGCATTTGATAAGTATGTAATGGAAGGCGGAATGGCAGGATCATATTTGTATAACTCTATAGAAAAGAAATATGATTATTTAAATGATATATATAATACATTAATAATTAGAGATATTTATGAAAGAAATAAATTAAAAGATGAAAAATTAATGAGTTCTATAAATGATTTTTTGATGGATAATATAGCTAATAGAACTTCACTAAGAAATATTGCCAATTCATTGAATAATATTGATTTGGCAACAAATCATAAAACAGTTGGAAATTATATAGAATATTTATGTGAGGCTTTTGCTTTTTATAAAATAAATAGATATGATATAAAAGGAAAAAAATATCTAAATAGTGATGAAAAATATTATTTATCTGACCATGCGTTTAGATATGCACGTCTAGGCACGAAATTTTTAGATTATGGCAGAATGTATGAAAATATTGTTGCAATAGAGTTGCTAAGAAGAGGGTATGAAGTATATACAGGAATGTTATATAATAAAGAGGTGGATTTTATAGCATTGAAGAGAAATGAGAAAATTTATATTCAAGTTGCAGATAATATAGAGTATGAAAAAACATTAGAAAGAGAAGTTGAGCCACTATTACAAATAAAAGATGCATATCCTAAAATGATAATAGCAAGAACTAAACATGATAATTATCAATATGAGGGAATTCAAATATATGATATAGCAGATTGGTTGTTGAAATAATATATTAATAATTATAAAGGTTTATGAGCAAATTGAAAAAAATTTGCTCATTTTTCTTGACTTGTACCCCACTCCAAGTGATATGATGTAGGAAAAAAGAGGAGTAAAAATGTTATGCAAGTTTGTCCACAACATATTCGTATTAGAAATGAGCTTGAAAAAGTTGCAGAAGCATTAGGAGAAAAATAAAGAAAGGAAAGATATAAAATGGAAAAATCAAAAGTTTATTTTACTAAAGAAATTACACCAGAAAGTGTAGTAAAAATGTATGAAACTTTAGGAGTGAATTTACCAGGAAAAGTAGCTGTTAAGCTACATTCAGGAGAGCAAGGAAATCAAAATTATATTAGACCTGAATTTGTAAAAGCAATTGTAGAAAAGGTAAATGGAACAGTTGTAGAATGTAATACAGCATATGGAGGAGCTAGAAACACAACTGAAAAACATGAAAAATTAATGGAAGAACATGGATGGACAAAATATTTTGATGTAGATATTATGGACGCAGACGGAGATGACTTAGAATTAGATATTTCTAATGGAAAAGTAATTAAGAAAAATTATGTTGGAAAACATATTCAAAATTATGATTCAATGTTAGTGTTATCACATTTTAAAGGACATCCAATGGGAGGATATGGAGGAGCATTAAAACAATTATCAATTGGATGTGGTTCTTCAGAAGGAAAATCTTGGATACATTCAGCAGGAGTAACAAAAGACCAAGAAAAATTATGGGATAACTTACCAGAACAAAACAAATTCTTAGAAGCAATGGCAGATGCTGCATCATCAGTTCATAATTTCTTTAAAGGAAATATTGTATATATAAATGTTATGTGTAATATGTCAGTTGACTGTGATTGTTGTGCTGTTGCAGAAGATCCATGCATGAAAGATGTAGGAATTCTTGCAAGTACAGACCCAATTGCAGTAGACCAAGCATGTATTGATATTGTATATAATTCAAAAGACCCAGGAAGAGACCATTTTGTAGCAAGAGTTGAAAGACAAAATGGAGTTCATACAATAGAGGCAGCAGCTGAACTTGGATTTGGTTCAAGAGATTATGAATTAATAAATGTAGATTAGTTAAAGAATGACTGTATTGTAATAAGTACAGTCATTTTATGTATGAAAGGATTGAGAAAAAAATAAAAACAATTGTTCAAATAAAAAATTAAATGTAGATGTAAAATAAGCCATTAGAAAAAGTGCATTTTCACGAGGAACGATGTTGTTGTAATGGAAACAAATATTGATGATTGCCCTGGTGAATTACTTGGATATACACAAGAATTGTTATTCCAAAATGGAGCATTAGATGTATTTTTTACCCCAATTTACATGAAGAAAAACAGACCAGCATATAGAATGACAATTGCATATAAAAAAGAAGATATGACTAAATTGCAGAAAATTATTTTTTGGTAGTAGAAATTTCTTTAAAATTTTAAAAAAGTACTAGACAAACACAAATGAATATAATATACTAAAAGAGTAACCAAAAGGTTATCTATCAAAAAGCATCCCTTTTGATAGGAAAGGAAAAAAAAGGAGGAAAATTTAAATGAGAAGAACAAATGCCAAAATAGTTGGCGGAGTGCTAGTGCTAGCAATAATCTTAGTAGCAGTAGCATATGCAGCAATAACGAGTACACAATTAAATATTAACGGTACAGGAAATGCAACAGCAAACCAAAGTAATTTTAAGGTGGAATTTATAGGAACACCAACAACAGGAGGAAAAGGAACAACAACAGCAACAATAGACTCAAGTGTCAAAACAAATGGAACAGTAACAGTAAATGGATTAACAGCCAAAGGAGATGAAGCAACAGCAACATATACAGTAAAAAATCAAAGTGCAGACTTATCTGCAGATTTGTCAGCAGAAGCAACAAGTTCAAATGAAGAATATTTTGAAGTGCTTTGTACACTTGAAAAGACAACCTTGAAAGCCCAAGAAGAAACAACATTAAAAGTTACAGTAAGATTATTAAAAACACCAATAGATGAAACAAAGGAAAATTTAAAAACAGATATAGGAGTAACTGTAACAGCAGAACCAAAACAGCCTGGAGAAGAGAATAACGGTGGTTCAGAGACAGTATCAAATAGAAATCCATATTTACCAAAAGGATTTAGACAAGTATCTGGAACAACATTAGATAATGGACTAACAATTCAAGATAGTACAGGAAATCAATATGTATGGGTAGAAGTACCAAAAACAAAAGAAGTATATCCAACAGCAGGATTAGAAATAACAGAATTTACAAATGATGAATATACAGCAATTGAGACAGATTTACACACATATACAAATGATTACAGAGAATCAGGATATGAAGACACATATTATTCAGATGAAGTAACAGGATTAACAAGTGCCCAATATACAGAATTAAAGCAAAAAATGTTAAAGAGCGTATATCAAAATGGAGGATTTTATATTGGAAAATATGAAACCGGAACAGAAATGGCAAGAACTTCTGGAGACGCATCAATAGCACCAACAGAAACACCTGTAATAAAACCAAATGTATATCCATATAACTTTGTAATATGTAGTCAAGCGCAAACATTAGCAAGTAATATGGAACATGGAGATAGAACAACAAGTTTAATGTTTGGAGTACAATGGGATTTAACATTAAAATATTTAGAGACCAAAGGAACAAGCCAAGCAGACTTAAAAACAAATAGTACAAGCTGGGGAAATTATGAGGATAATGCATGGAATATAACAAATGCAAACTTAAAATATTCAAGCGACTATGGTACGAGTTGGACAACAGCAACAGAAAAATCAAAGACATCTAATGAAAGTATATTATTATCAACAGGAGCAGATGACTCATTTAGTAAAATGGGAATATACGATTTAGCAGGAAATGAAAGGGAATGGACGCTAGAATATACCTCTAGCACCTACTATCCTTGTGCTCGTAGAGGAGGCAATTTCTCCTATTCAGGCAGTAATGATCCAGCGAGCGGCCGTAGCGTCAGCTATACGACCAATGTGTACGACGATATTGGCTTTAGGCTAGCACTTTATTAATCGTAGACCTGAGTCATGAACAGCGATGCACCAAAACGGGCTCGAATGAAGAATTGAATATATAAATTGTATCGATAAAATACATATTGTATAGTGAAAACTAGAAAATATGTATTTTATTTTTGGGATTGGAATTGACAAAAAAACATAAAAAATATATAATAGTAAAGTTGTTTAAAATTATAAATAGATATGGAGGAAGAAATGGAACAAGAAGAAAATATACTAGGAAAAGAAAAAATAGGAAAATTAATCAGAAAATTTTCAATACCTTGTATTATATCAATGTTAGTAAACTCATTATATAACATAGTTGACCAGATATTTATTGGGCAAGGAGTTGGATATTTAGGAAATGGAGCAACAAATGTAGTATTCCCATTAGTAATGATAGGATTAGCATTTTCGCTAATGTTTGGGGATGGAGCTTCAGCATATTTAAGTTTAAAACTTGGAGAAAAAAAGAAAAAAGAGGCAGAAACAGGAATTGGTAATGGAATAATGTTATCAACAATTGTTTCAATATTATTCTGTGCGGTAACACTAATATTTTTACCTCAATTCTTAAAAATATTTGGATGTACAGAAAATCTAAAAAGTTATGCAATGGCATATGGAAGTATAATTGCAATAGGATTTCCTTTTTCAATGATAGGAACAACATTAAACTCAATAATTAGAGCAGATGGAAGTCCAAAATATTCAATGTTTAGCATGGTTGCAGGAGCTGTATTAAATACAATATTAGACCCAATATTCATATTTGTATTACATAAGGGTGTTGAAGGAGCAGCAATAGCAACAGTAATTAGTCAAATATTAACATTTATATTAAATGTTGCATATGTAAAAAGATTTAAATCAATAAAATTGACAAAAGAATCTTTAAAATTAAAAGCAAATGTATGTAAAAAGATTGCAACACTTGGAATTAGTAGTTTTATAACACAAATGAGTATAGTATGTGTTATGACTGCAGAAAACAATTTACTTGGAAAATATGGCGCAGATAGTAAATTTGGAGCAGAAATTCCTATTACAGTATTAGGAATTGTAATGAAAATAAATCAAATACTAAATAGCATAATAATAGGAATTGCAGCAGGAAGTCAACCAATATTAGGATACAATTATGGCGCTAGAAAATATGATAGAGTAAAGAAAACATTAAAAATTGTATTAGGTTCAAGTGTTATTATAAGTACAATAGCATTTATATTATTCCAAACTATACCAGATAAATTAATCTTAATATTTGGTAGTGGTGATGAAAATTATATGGAATTTGCATGCTTGGCATTTAGAACATATTTATTACTTTGCATATTTAATGGTGTCCAAATACCATCAGGAATCTTCTTCCAAGCAATTGGAAAAAGTACAAAGAGTGCAATATTATCACTTTCAAGACAAATTGTTATATTAATTCCATCAATGATAATATTAAGTCATGTATATGGAATAATAGGAGTATTAAGTGCAGGACCAGTTGCTGATGGATTAGCATTTATATTAGCAGTTATTTTATTAGTAAAAGAAACAAGAAGCTTAAAAGAAAATAGTGCAGAAGTAGAAAAGCCAGCAAATATTAAAACAATTGAAGAAAAAAATACAAATACACCAATTGTTATTACAATTGCAAGAGAATATGGATCTGGCGGAAGATATATAGGAAAACTTGTTGCAGAAAAACTTGGCATCAAATTATATGACAAAGAGTTTATAGAAAAAATGGCAGAAGATACAGGTTTATCAGAAGAATATATAAGAGAAAATGAGCAAAAAAGAAATGTATTAGATGTATTCAATAATGGATATTATTCAGGATTAAATAATGCAGATGAATTATTTATTAAAGAATCTGAATTTATAAAGAAAGTTGCTAGTCAAGAATCTTGTATAATAGTTGGAAGATGTGCAGATTACATTTTAAAAGATAAAGAAAATGTTGTAAAAGTATTTATAAATAGCTCAATGGAAAATAAGATAAAAAGAGCAATTGAATTTTATCATATGAGCAAAGAAAATGCTGAAAAAGAAATTACTAGAATAAATAAATTAAGAGCAAATCATTATAAATATTATACAGAAAAAGATTGGAAAGAACCATCAAATTATGATGTTTGTATTAATAGTGATGCAATTGGAATTGATAATGCTGTTAATTTGATTTGTGATATAG
>OJLA01001087.1_pt1 | contig 19562 bp, 14 predicted proteins | sample 1596611 | NCBI WGS metagenome assembly OJLA01 (sample SAMEA4350168, study PRJEB24818) | metagenome | biome: human; feature: gut; material: faeces | place: Denmark | collected 2013-09
ATTTAGTTCAAGATATATATCGTGTTATGTCAGGTCATTTTTCTATTCATGCAGGTAAATATAGATCTTTTATAGAAAAACATAAGAAAACTATTGAGATATTGAATAAATACAATTGCTTGAGTAATTTGACTGTTTTAAGTTACGATATTAATGGTAATAGAAGAAAAGATTTATCAGAAGATTATTTTTATCAATATATACAAAACAATAAACAAAATGTAGAAACGATAAAAAACGTAGCATTAAAATTAAAAAAATTAGGATTTGACAGTATTGATTTTAATGAAAATCTAGATTTTACTAAACAAGAATTTGAGGTTGATTGTTCATATCGTGGTGGTTATTTTGCCTCTAGTGGAGCTAGTTTTTCTTTTTTAGAGAATATCGATATAATACCAACATATTTGCAAAATCCAATAAAATATAAAACAACTGGATCTTGTTATTGTATGAATTTAGAATATCTTGGTTTTGGATATTATGATGGAATAGATAAGTATAATAGAAATATAAAGTTAAATAGTTTAATATTTGATCCTAGTAAGTTACCTGATGAAATCTCAGTTGGAACTACTGTTGGAGTAATCCAAAAACTTTTAGAAAAAAAGAAAGAACAATATAAAGATTTGAAAGACTCAGTAGATTTAAGTATATCTCTTGCTGATTTAGAAGATCAATTTGAGAATTTAAAAAAAGTTTTAGAAGGAATTGACAAAGTGAAGTACAATGAAGAACTCAGTAAATTGCTTAATCAAATGAAAGATATATTAACTAAATTGCAATTATTGGGCGTTAATTTAGAAAAACAAGTAATTGATTCTCATCAAAGTATTTCAAACGAAACAATGGAAAATGAAAAAAAGTTATACTTAGAAAGAAGATATTGGTCTAATATTGATATTGATTAATTTTAATCATCCTATAAATTTAATAAAAATAGGATGATTTTTTTTAGTTATATTTTGCCTTAAACAATTTTTTAATTTATTCATACTTTTTTCTATTATAAATATATTTAAATGAAAGGGGTAGATATGAATACTTATACAGTTTTAAGAGGTGATACGTTATATGGTATTGCTAAAAAGTTTAATACTTCTGTTCAATCAATTAAAGAATTAAATAATTTAACAAGTGATAATATATCTGTTGGGCAAAGATTAATTGTAAAAAACGATGGTGATAGCACTCCTAATGAATGTATTGTTTATACTGTTAAAAAGGGAGATAATTTGTATTCTATTGCTAGAAAATATGGAACTAGTGTTGATGATATTAAAAGATATAATGGGTTAACTAGTAATTTATTAGATGTTGGAGATAGACTAGTTATTCCATGTGAAGATAGTGGTAGTGAGTATAAACCTTTAGAGAATAATTATATTTCTTATACAGTAAAAAAGGGGGATAGTCTGTACTCCATTGCTAAAAAGTTTGATACAACTGTTGATAAAATTATGGATGATAATGATTTATCTAGTGACGATTTAGATATTGGTATGATTTTGGTAATTGATGATAAAAGTGGAACTTCAAGTGTTAAAGAATGTTTTGGAAGTGGAGATGTACCTGATACAGTTGGTGGAGTAGAGTATGTTGTTGCAAGAGGGGATAATTTGTACTCTATTGCAAAAAGATTTGATGTATCTGTTGAAAGTATTAAAAAAGAAAATAACTTAACTAGTGATAACTTACAAATTGGGGATGTTTTAATAATTCCAACTTCTTCAATTAAGACATATAAAGTTCAAAAGGGTGAGAGTTTATATTCGATTGCTAAAAAGTTTAATGTTACAGTAGATTACTTGAAAGATAAAAATAACTTGACTGGTAACTTGATAAGTGTTGGTCAAGAATTAATAATTTAGGAGGATATTTGTGGAATATAATTTTGATAGTCAAGAATTTAAAAGTACAGATATGTATGAGAAATTTATAAAGGAAAATAGTGCTAGGGGGATACTTAAGATTGAAGCTCATTCAAGTACTAATGCATATCCATTGAAAAACGTTAGAATAGTTGTTTCTAAAATGATTGAGAACGACAAAGTAATCTTTTTTGATGGTCTTACTAATGAGTCTGGGATAATAGAAAACATTATTCTTCCTACTAAGGTTATGACTGATGAAGTTAATAGTGCTGCTGATATTATTTTTACAACGTATGATGTAGAAGCAAGTTATCCTGATAACGATTTAAAAAAAGATTACAATGTTTCAATATTTGATAATGTTAAAGTCATTCAACCAGTTGTTTTTCAGTTAGATGAAATTATAAGTGGTGATTTAAGTGCCAGGTGATAGAGTAAATTATCCTGTTGTTCCTACAAATATAGTAGTACATTTGGGGGCACCTGATGAGGCAGCAAGAAATATAACTGTACCATTTACAACTTATATTAAAAATGTTGCGTCAAATGAGATATACCCAACATGGCCTGAAGAAGCTATTGAAGCTAATATACTAGCAATTATTTCTTTTACTTTAAATAGAATTTATAACGAGTGGTATCCATCTCGTGGTTATGGATTTAACATTACTTCTTCTCCAAGATACGATCAAACTTTTGTGGAAGATAAAGAATACTTTGATGTTATATCTAAAAAAGTAGATGAAATATTCAATAATTACATTTATAGAGAAGGTCAAGTTCAACCTTTATTTGCAGTATATTGTGATGGAAAAAGGACTATGTGTGATGGGCTTTCTCAGTGGGGAAGTGTGTCTTTAGCAAGAAATGGGAAAAGTGCATTGGAAATTCTTCGTTATTATTATGGAGATGATATCGATATTTTTCTTGATGCACCCGTTGGAGAAATTGAAAACACGTATCCTGGGTATGTAATTGAACTAGGTGAAGCTGGAGAACAGGTAAGAATTATTCAATTTGAACTTAATAGAATTTCCAATAATTATCCAGCAATACCTAAAATTACAGAAGATGGGTATTTTGGAGAACAAACAGAAAATGCGGTTAGGAAGTTTCAAGAAGTATTTAACTTAACACCTAATGGTAAAGTTGATTATTCAACATGGTATAAAATAAAATATGTATATAATGCTGTTAAAAAAATCAACGATTTATACTCTGAGGGGCTTACAGAAGACGAGTCAATTGTTACTTTTGCAACCAAATTATCTTATGGCGATACAGGAATTCTTGTTAAAGGACTTCATTATTATTTAAATGTTATATCTTTTTTTGATCCTGATCTTCCTATGCTTGAAGTAAATGGTGTATTTAATGATAATACAAAAAGTATGGTAATGAATTTTCAAAGAAAATATAACCTTCCAGTTACTGGGGTCGTGGACTCTAATACATGGCAGAAAATAAGAGATATTTACTTTGGAACGCTTAATAATATACCTAGTGAGTATGTCGAGTATTACGAAGAGTTTTATCCAGGAAGAGTAATGTCATCAGGTATGCGTGGAGAAGATGTTAAACGTTTACAAAATTACTTATATATTATTTGTGAAAAGTTTAAAAACATTCCTGGTGTTAGAGTTAATGGTATATATGATGACTTGACAGAAAATTCAGTTTCTACTTTACAGAAATTATTTGATCTTGATGTAAATGGAGTAGCAGGACCAATATTTTGGTATAGACTAGTTGAGTATTCAAAAACGTAATTTTTTAAATTAAAAGACCAGTGAAATGGTCTTTTGTTGTTATAGTTACTTAGATTATTTATTTACTTTTATTATTTTTTAAATAGGTTTTGTTCGATTGTTTTAGAGGTTTTACTATTGTATAATTATTACTGTTGAAGTAGTTAATATTTTGCTACTAGGAATAATTTTTAACATAAAAAGAGGTATACTATGGATTTAAATTTACTAAATAAAGAACAAAAAGAAGCTGTTTTATGTACAGAAGGACCATTATTAATTCTTGCTGGTGCAGGTAGTGGAAAAACACGTGTTCTTACTACTAAAATTGCTTACTTAATAGAAGAGTGTGGTATTAATCCTTACAATATTTTGGCAATTACGTTTACCAATAAAGCTGCTAAGGAAATGCGTGATAGAATTTATATGCAAATAGGTGCAAAGGCTAAGGGAGCACAGATATCAACATTTCACTCTTTTGGTGTAAGAATATTAACTGATCATTTTGAAGAGTTAGGGTATCAAAAAAACTTTGTTATAATGGATAGCGAAGACTCTACATCGATTATTAAAAAAATACTAAAAAATATGGATTTAGATCCAAAGTCTTATAACCCTAATGCTATTAGAAATCAAATAAGTAATTGTAAAAATGAAATGATGAGTTATAAAGATTATGAGAAATTTGCTATAGGTGATTATGAAAAAGTTGTTTATCAAGTATTTAAAGAATATGAAACAACTTTAAAAAATAATAATTCAGTTGATTTTGATGATTTACTTCTTCTTCCTATAAAACTTTTTAAGGAACATAGTGAAATACTTAGTGAGTATCAAGAACGCTTTCAATATGTGTTGATAGATGAGTATCAGGATACAAATGAAACACAGTATATTTTATCTAAAATGATATGTGCAAAATATAAAAATATCTGTTGTGTGGGCGATGAAGATCAGTCAATTTATAGTTTCCGTGGGGCAAATTACAGAAATATTTTAAATTTTGAAAAAGATTATCCAAATGCTAAAGTAATTAAACTTGAACAAAATTATAGGTCTACTACTACTATTTTGGATGCAGCAAATGACGTTATTAAACATAATAAAGATAGAAAAGATAAAGCATTGTGGTCTAATAATGGTAAGGGTGACTTGATAGATTACTATAGAGCATATAATGGTATAGATGAAGCGCAGTACGTTACTCGTGAGATTAAAAAACTTTCAAATAGTGGTGTAAAGTATCAAGATATTGCAGTTCTTTATAGAACTAATGCACAGTCTCATACTGTTGAGGAAGAACTACTAAAAGACTCAATACCTTATCGTATAGTAGGTGGTGTTGGATTTTATTCAAGAAAAGAAATTAAAGATGTTTTAGCATATTTAAGACTTATTTATAATCCAAAAGATAATATTAGTTTACTTCGTGTTATTAATGTTCCTAAAAGAGGAATAGGAAATAAAACAATAAGCAATTTAATTGAAAAATCTAATAAAGAAAACGAATCAATTTACAATGTAATAACTGATGGAAAAGAATATGCTTTTAAGGAAATGATTGAAAAACTTAGAATGCAGAGTAAGGATCTTACTTTAACTGAACTTGTTGATAGAGTTTTAGAAGTATCTGGAATAAAAAAAGAGTATGAAGAAGAAAAATCACTTGAAGCTGATATTCGTCTTGAAAACTTAGAGGAGTTAAAAACAGTAACTAGAACATTCGAAGAAAGAGAAGGAATAGTGTCTCTTGAAGACTTTTTACTTGAAGTTAGTTTAGTTACTGATGTTAACGAGTACGATCAAGATCCAGATAAAGTAAGCTTAATGACAGTTCACTCAGTTAAAGGACTTGAATACGATTATGTTTTTATTGTAGGGCTTGAAGAAGGGTTATTTCCTCATATGAATTCGTTGTTAAGCGAAAGTGAACTTGAAGAAGAAAGAAGACTTTGCTATGTTGCAATAACAAGAGCTAAGAAAAAATTATTTATTGTTAACGCAAGAAGTAGAATGATTTATGGACAAGAATCAAGTAATGTTGCAAGTAGATTCATAAGTGAAATAAATAGTGATTTAATTAATAAACAATTTGAAGAAAAAGAAGTTGAAGTTAAAGTCAATGTTGATGAAAAATTCTACAAGGATGAAGAAGTTGATTACAATGTTGGTGATTTTGTATACCATGAAGTATTTGGTCAAGGAAAAGTAGTTGATATATCAGGAAGTATTATGTCTATTGCATTTAAGCATCCTTTTGGAGTTAAGAAGTTGATGAAAAATCATAAAAGTATTACAAAAATTGTGTAATGGGAGAAATATTATGGAAAATAATAAAAAATTAAGTCTTTTAAAAATTTCCTTTTTGGTTATTATCTTATTGGCATCATGTTTTGGTGTTTATAAAGTATTTGAATCTAAAAGTTATGATAAAGATAAGAAAGATGAAAAGAAAGAACCTTATGTTCACAATAAAGTTGTAACTGATGATTTTTCTTACTCATTTTTGAAGCTTGAGACAAAAAATAAGAATATGATTTATTCACCACTTTCAATAAAATACGCTTTATCAATGCTTAAAGAAGGGGCAGCAAACGATACAAAAGTTGAACTTGATAACTTATTAAAAGATATTAGTCTTACTAAATATCAAAATATCGATAAAAAGTTAAGTCTTGCTAACGCATTGTTTATTAAGAATGAGTTTAAAGATAATGTTTTAACTAGTTATATTGACAAATTAAAGGAAAAATATGACGCAGAAATAAAATACGATGAATTTAAAAGTGCTTCTAATATTAATAAATGGATTAGTGATAAGACTTTTAATATCATTAAAAATGTGCTTAGTGATTCTTATTTTTCAGATCCTGATTTAAAAATGATTTTAATTAATGCTCTTGCTATTGATATGGAGTGGTTAGTAAAATTTGATGATGAGAATACTTATGGAAGTGATTTTGTTAAAGAAAATGATGAAGTTATTACCGTTGCTATGATGCACCAGTTTACAAAAGATAAAAGTTTTAAATATTATCAAGATGAATCGTATGATTTAGTATCTTTACCACTTAAAAAGTATCAAGATACACAACTAGAATTTATTGCAATTTTACCTAAAAATGAAAGACTACATGATTTTATAATAGATGATAACTTTACTACAAATGTTAACAATCTTTTAAATAAAATGTCTAGTGTAAAAGAAAATGTTGCATTAAGTATATCTATTCCTAGATTTCAGTATGATTATAGTATAAATGTAGTTGATGATTTGAAAGCCTTAGGAGTTAAGAATATTTTTGATGAAGAACTTGCAGACTTTTCTGATATGTCTAATAAACCAATGTATGTATCAGAAATACTACATAAAGCTGACATTAAATTTTCTGAAAGGGGAGTTAAAGCTGCAGCTGTAACAGTTATATTAACATCAGAAACAACTGCAATACAAGATGAGGTAGATATTAAAACACTTAAGTTTGATAAACCATTTATGTATTTAATTCGTGATTCTAAAACAAATGAAGTTTGGTTTATTGGTACTGTATATGAACCAGTAATGTGGGATGAAGTTAAAGACGAATATAAAGAGGTGTATTAGTAGATACCCCTCTTTTTAATAAATATTTTACAAACCCTAATGAGTACTTTATAATATAAGTAGAGATAAGAATTATTTACATTTATAGATTAAGTTAAAATAGGAGGAAAAATGAAGAAAAATTTAACTTTAGTTATTATGGCTGCAGGAATGGGGTCAAGATTTGGAGGTTTAAAACAAATTGAACCAGTAGGTCCTAATGGAGAATTTATAATTGATTATTCAATTTATGATGCAATTAGAGCAGGTTTTAATAAAGTTGTATTCATAATTAAAGAAGAAAATTATGAGATATTTAAAGAAACTATTGGAAAACGTATTGAAAAACAAATCGAAGTAAGTTATGCATTCCAAAGACAAACAGATATTCCTGGTGGATACGATATTGGTGGAAGGACTAAACCATGGGGTACAAGTCATGCCATTTTATCTGCAAGGGATGTAGTAGATGGAGATTTTGTAGTACTTAATGCTGATGATTTTTATGGAAAAGATGCTTTTATGCAAGCTAGTAAATTCTTTAGTGAAGACCATCCAAATGAATATGCAATTATAGGATATAAAATTAAAAATACATTAACAGAAAATGGTTCAGTTAAACGTGGGGTATGTGAAGAAAAAGATGGATATCTAACAAAAATAATTGAAAGTTCTGTAGAAGAAAAAGATGGAGTAATAACAGCTAGTCCACTTGACTTAAGCACTCCATTTACTATTGATGGTGATGATCCTGTGTCAATGAATATGTTCTGTTTTAGAGATGACTTATTTGAGTATTTAGATAAAAATTTAAAAGTATTCTTTGAGAAGAATAAAGATGATTTATCAAAGTGTGAATACTTAATACCAGATTCTGTTTATAATTCAATAAAAGAAGGAAGAGTTAAAGTAAGACTTATCCCTACAACAGCTAAATGGCAAGGGATAACTTATAAAGAAGATAAAGAAAGACTTGTAAATGATATAGAAAGTTTAATAGAAAAAGGAGAGTATCCACAAAAGTTGTGGAAATAATTAAGGTGTTATTATGTATGATAGTTTGCAATGTAGCAATTCTAGTTACTGGACTTATGTAGATTTATTCGGTAAATTATTTTTAATAGCTGGTGTATTATTACCAGTAATAATTTGGTTAGTTTATGCATTAAGAAAAAAAGTTAAATATATAAAAAAAATTGGTTTTATTCCTGGAATAATAGTTTTTGCTTTGTTTTCATCAGGAGCTTTGCTACTTCTTGCAAAGAATATGTTTGGTTATTTGTTAATAGGTTCTTCGATGTTGTTGTGGACAATTTTTGATAGAAATATTTTTCCTATTACTCTTTCTGTTATAACAATCATTTTACGTGGGGTATTAAAAAGTGATAATAGGATAGTTGATTCGTTGTTATTTATATTATCTTTTATTTTCATATCATATTTTATTGTTGCTCCTGTTATCAAAGGCAAAAGTAAGAAGGAAATATTTAAAATTTTAATTCCTATTATATTATCTTTAGTTTTTGTAATTGTAGGAATTGGACTATCAATCTACGTAAGTCATGCTACTAGTTCACTAGGATATTGCTGGTGATAAATTATAAGTCAATTACATATAACCTTATGTAATCTCTAAATTGAATAAATAATATTAAATAAGATAGAGAACGACTTGTAAATGATATAAAAAAATAATAGAAAAAGGAGAGTATCCACACAAGTTGTGGAAATAAATATTATGAAATTAGATAAGAAAGGTAAAAGATATTTAGTTGCATCTATTTTAATAGTTATAATAGTTTGTTCGTTTTTTGTAGTATTTAAAGTAATAACTGATAAAAAAGAAGATGAACTACCAGTTGAAAGATATGAACCTAATGATGTGTTGATTAACGAATTTGATTATTCATTTTTAAAGCTTGAGGCAAGTGATAAGAATTTAATATATTCTCCACTTTCAATTAAGTATGCTTTATCAATGTTAAGAGAAGGAGCAAATGGAAGTAGCAAAAAAGAACTTGATGATATACTTTCCGAAACTTCTTTAACAAAATACACTAATATAAAGGATGTATTAAGTTTAGCAAATTCAGTGTTTATAAGAGAAACATATAAAGATCATGTAAAAGATAGTTACTTAAAAAGTATTAAAGATTTGTATGATGCAGAAGTGTTTTATGACAAATTTGAAAATGCAAGTAACATTAATAGTTGGATAAGTGAAAAAACATTTAATATTATTAATAATATGGTAAGTGACACTTATTTTGAAAATCCTAACTTAGAAATGATTTTAGTAAATGCACTTGCAATTGATATGGAATGGGATAATCCTTTTGAAGGAGAAAAAACTTATTCAAGTGACTTTACTAAAAGTAATGGTGATAAAGTGAGTGTTGCCATGATGAATCAAACTACTGATTCAAAAAAATATAAATATTATCAAGATGATGATTATACTTTGGTTTCTATGCCTCTTAAAAAATATCAAGATACAGAACTTGAGTTTGTTGCAGTTTTACCTAAAAACGAAAATTTAAAAGATTTTGTGACAGATAATGAATTTGAAGAAAATCTTAAGAGTTTACTTGAAAAGATGAATAATGTTTCTAATAAAAAGGTTAATATTTCTATTCCAAGATTTGAATATGACTATAGCATAGAGCTTGCAAAAGATATGAATCTTTTAGGTGTACTTGATATATTTAGCCCATCTAAAGCTGACTTTTCTAGAATTTCTGATACAGGGCTTTATGTTTCTGATATGCTTCATAAAGCTGATATTAAGTTTTCTGAAAGAGGAATAAAAGCTGCTGCTGCAACAGTTATATTTATGACTGATAAATCTGAAATAGTTGAACCAGAAGAAATCGAATATTTAAGATTTGATAAACCATTTATCTATATTATAAAAGATGCAAAAACAGATGAAGTATGGTTTGTAGGTAGTGTAAATGAGCCCCTTTTATGGGAAGATGCAAAAAACGATTATAAATATGAATAAAATGAGAACGAGAGTTCTCTTTTTTGGATTTTTTTTTAATTAATATTAATGTAGTTTTTATAATGAAATTTTTGGTATAATAATAGTGGTGATTAATGTGGAAGAAAGATACTTAGAACTTATTAAAATTATTAATGAAGCTGATTATAATTATCATACTTTAGATAAACCAACTATAACAGATCAAGAGTATGATTCTTATTTAAGAGAATTATATAATATAGAAGAAAAATATCCTGAACTTGTTAGAAGTGATTCACCTAGTCATAGAGCTGGTGGACAAGTTTTAGATCAGTTTAAAAAGATTACTCATAGTATTCCAATGCTTTCATTATCTAATGTTTTTAATGAAGAAGAGATTAGACAATTTGATGAAAGAATAAGAAAAGAAGGGATCACACCAGAGTATGTTGCAGAATTAAAGATAGATGGATTAAGTGTTTCTTTAAATTATAAACAGGGAAAACTAGTAAGTGCTGCAACTCGAGGGGATGGGTTAGTTGGAGAGGATATTACTAATAATGCTAAGACAATAAAAGTAATTCCCCTTACTTTAAATAAACCTATTGATATAGAAGTTCGTGGAGAAATATATATTAGTAAAAAAAGATTTAATGAGATAAACGAAGATAGGAAAGCTAAAGGACTTGAATTATATCAAAATTGTAGAAATCTAGCAGCAGGTTCTATTAGACAACTTGATTCAAGTGTTGCAGCATCAAGAAAATTAGATAACTGGATTTATCATTTGCCTAATCCAGAAGACTATGGAATTAAGACTCACTGGGAAGCTTTACAGTTTATGAAGGACTTAGGTTTTAAAGTTAATCCAAATAATAAGATAGCTAAAAATGTCGATGAACTTTTAGAGTTTATTAAAGAAAAAGGAGAACAAAGAGATAGTCTTCCTTATGATATAGATGGTATAGTTATTAAACTTAACGATCTTTCAAAACAAAAAGTTATGGGATTTACTGCAAAGTACCCTAGATGGGCTACTGCCTATAAATTTCCTGCTAAAGAAATACTTACTAAACTTGAAGATATAATATTTACAGTTGGAAGAACAGGACAAATTACACCAAATGCTGTTTTATCACCAGTTTTAGTACAAGGTTCTACAATTAGAAGAGCTACTTTACATAATGAAGATTACGTAAAAGAAAAAGATTTAAAAATAGGTGATATCGTTTCTATTAGAAAAGCAGGAGATGTAATACCTGAAGTTGTTGAAAGAATAATGGAAAGACGTGATGGAACTGAAAAAGATTTTGTCATGATTGATAAATGTCCAATATGTGGAACAAAACTTGTAAAAAAAGAAGATCAAGTTGAGTATTTCTGTCCTAATTTAAATTGCGATGCAAGACATATTGAAGGGCTTATTCACTTTGTCGATAGACATGCAATGAATATTACTGGTCTAGGGGAAAGAATAATCGAAGACTTTTACAATATGGGATTTATAAGAAGAATAACAGATATTTATAATTTGAAAAATCATGCTGAAGACTTGGTAGAACTTGAAGGATTTGGAAATAAAAGTGTTAATAACTTAATTGATGCAATTGAAAAATCAAAAGAAAATTCACTAGAAAAACTACTTTTTGCACTTGGAATAGAACAAGTTGGAGAAAAGACTGCTAAAGTGCTTGCTAAAAGATTTAAAACGATGGATTCTTTAATGGAGGCTTCAGAGGAAGTGTTAACAAATATTCCAGATATAGGTGAAATTATCGCAAAAAGTATTGTAAATTATTTTAAAGATGAAGAAAATATTGAGTTAATTAACAATTTAAAATCTTTAGGTATAAATATGAATTATACAGGTGAAGAAACAAAAGAAAATGAAAACTTTACCAATAAAACATTTGTTATTACTGGAACTCTTACAAATTACACAAGGGATGAGATGAAGTCAATTATCGAAAGTTTTGGGGGAAGAGTATCTGAGTCTGTTAGTAAAAAAACTGATGTTGTTATCGTTGGGGATGCTCCAGGAAGCAAGTACGATAAAGCTCAAAAACTTGGTATAACAATATGGAATGATGAATTTGTAAATCAAATTATGGAGGAAATAAAGAAATAGTGTCTTTATTTCTTTTTTGTTGACATATATTATTTTATAGTATTATAATTTGTTTAATAACATTGAGAAAGAAAAGTAATATTGATGAAATTCAAAGTGAGTTAGTGATAGTGGAAAACTAATAAGGAAGTCAATATGAAGAACACTTTTTAGTTGCTTATCGAAAAGAAATGAGTAGGTTAAGCCGGGATGTAATCCGTTATCAATTACTAGATTTGTTAGAATCAAAAGTGATCATGTAAATTCTTTATTATATGATAAATTGGGTGGTACCGCGGAATAACCAGTTTTCGTCCCATATAGGGAAGAAGACTGGTTTTTTATTATATAGAAAAGAGGGATTTATATGTGTAGTTTTATGGTTTACACAAAAGATGATGTAAAAGAAAAAGAGTTTATTAAGGAATTTGAAAAAATAAAATACAGAGGACCTGATATGACAAGATATGATTTTACTCAAGGTATGTGGGGATTTCATAGACTTGCTATTATGGGACTTAGTGAAAGTGGTATGCAGCCATTTAAATATAAAGAAAATAAAGTTGTATGTAATGGTGAGATATATGGCTTTAGAAAGATAAAGAAGGATTTAGAGAAGAAAGGGTATAAGTTTTCTTCTTCAAGTGATTGTGAGGTTTTGCTTCCACTTTACGAATTATATAAAGAAAAAATGTTTGAAAAGTTAGATGCTGAATTTGCTTGCGTTATTTATGATGGAAATAAAGATGAGTTTATCGCTGCTCGTGATCCTATTGGAATAAGACCTATGTTTTATGGGTATTCTAAAGTAAGTGGAAGTATAATGTTTGCAAGTGAAGCTAAAGCTATTATTAAACTTTGTGATAAGGTAATGCCATTTCCAGTTGGATGTTATTATAAAAATGGTAAGTTTATTAAATATCATGATGCTACTAAAGCAAGTCGTTTTATCGATGATGATTTAGAAGTAATAGAAATAAATATAAAAGAAAAATTAGAAAAAGCTGTTTTAAAAAGAATAGATAGTGATGCTCCTATTGGATATCTATTAAGTGGGGGACTTGATTCTAGTTTAGTTTGTGCTATAGCGCAAAAGCACTCTAAAACGCCAATAAGAACTTTTGCAATTGGAATGAGTAAAGATGCAATTGATTTAAAGTATGCTAAAGAAGTTGCAGATTTTATAGGAAGTAATCACACAGAAGTTTATATGGATGAAAAGCAAGTATTAGATATATTAAAAGAAGTTATATATCACTTGGAAACTTGGGATATAACAACTATTAGAGCATCTATTGGAATGTACTTACTTACTAAATGGATACATGAAAACACTGATATTAAAGTTTTATTAACAGGGGAAGTAAGTGATGAACTATTTGGATATAAATATACTGATTTTGCCCCAACTCCATTAGAATTTCAAGAAGAAAGTGAAAAAAGAATTAGAGAGCTTTATATGTATGATGTGTTAAGAGCAGATAGGTGTATTTCAGGAACTTCTTTAGAAGCAAGAGTACCTTTTGCCGATTTAGAATTTGTCGATTATGTTATGGGAATTAATCCTCAAAAGAAGATGAATACATATAATAAGGGTAAGTATTTACTTAGAAAGGCGTTCGAAGGGGATTATTTACCACATGATATTTTATATCGTGAAAAAGCTGCTTTTAGTGATGCAGTTGGACACTCTATGGTTGATTATTTAAAAGAATATGCAAATAAAAAATATAGTGACGAAGAGTTTTCAAAACTAGTTAAAAAATATCCTAAAAAAACACGACCTTTTACTAAAGAATCACTATTATATAGAGAAATATTTGAGAGTTTTTATAAAGGGCAATCACACATGATAGTAGACTTTTGGATGCCAAATAAATCATGGGAAGGATGTAATGTAAATGATCCTTCTGCAAGAGTATTATCAAACTATGGAGAAAGTGGTAAATAGATAAAAATAGTTTAATATTCTTCATAATTATATAGAATAATCATATTATAAATAGAATAAATAATTTTCCTATATTTTTTTATCAATTTATATATAATTTAGTTTACAGGTTATGTATTATTTAATATAATATAGGGTAATCAAATAAAATATATTTAAATGTACAACTGACAGGACTATTAATTTAGCTGGGCAATTATGCAGTAGATGAGGACATCTATGGGACAGTGTATTCCATTGATGTCTTTTTTTATATTTAGGAGGAATTATGAAGAAAGAGAAAGGTCTAACAACAGAAGAAGTTTTGAAGTTAAGAGAAAAATATGGTAAGAATGAGCTTACTAGTGAAAAGAAAGAAAATTTCTTTCTTAAAATTTTACATGTAGTTTGTGAACCTATGTTTTTGCTTTTGTTAATAGCAGCAACTGTTTATTTTGTGTTAGGAGAACCTAGGGACGGAATTATAATGCTTGTATTTGTCATTGGTATTATGATGATAGATATTATTCAAGAGTGGAAAACAGATAAGACACTTAATGCATTAAAAGATTTATCTGAACCTAGAATAACGGTTTTAAGAGATGGTAATAAGATAGAAATACCTAGTTCTTTACTTGTTCCAGGGGATATTATGTATATTCATGAAGGAATTAAGATACCAGCTGACGGGTATGTTATTAAATGTAGTGGATTAAGAGTAGATGAATCTAGTTTGACAGGTGAATCAGTTGGGGTATGGAAACAATCTTCTAAAGACGAGGAAGATGACTACTGGAAAAAGGATTATTGTTATCAAGGTACATTAGTAATTCAAGGTACTGGTGTTATTAAAGTTGATAAGATTGGGGCTTTTACTGAATATGGTAAAATTGGAGCAAATCTTAGCAAAACAAAAGAAAAGAAAACACCTTTACAAAAACAGACAGATAAACTTGTTAAAACATGTGCAATAATTGCCTTTATCTTATTTATTTTGGTAGCTATTCTCACTTATTTGAATATTCCTGATCATACATTTAAGGAAAGAATTATTGAAAGTATTTTATCTGGTGTTACTCTTGCTATGGCGATGATACCTGAAGAGTTTCCTGTTGTACTTACTGTCTTTTTATCAATGGGAGCTTGGAGACTTGCAAAAAAGAATTCTTTAGTTAAAAAGCTTCCAGCTGTAGAAACTTTAGGTGCTGTTACAGTTTTGTGTGTCGATAAGACAGGGACTATTACAAAAAATAAGATGGAAGTAAAAGAAGTAATATCAAATGATGATAAGGCCCTTGCTTACACTATGGGACTTTGCTGTGAAGAAGAAACTTATGACCCAATGGAAAAAGCTATGATTAAGTATGCAGAAAAACTTGGAATATCAAATGACGAATTAAATTCTTATGAAAAGATTAAAGATTATCCATTTAGTGATTATACTAAAATGATGGGATGCGTATTTAATATAGATAAAAAGAATGTATTAGCTGCTAAAGGATCACCTGAGAGTATTATTAAAATATGTAATTTAACAAAAGCTGAGCTAAAAAAGATTAAACAGGATATTTTAAATATGCAAAAGAAGGGGTTAAGAGTTATAGCAGTTGCTAAGAAAGAGTTAGAAAGTGATAAAGATATACTAGATAAATTAGAGGATTACTCTTTAGATTATGTTGGTATAGTTGGATTAATCGATCCACCTAAGGACTCTATAATAGAAGATATTAAGGCCTGTAAAAAAGCAGGTGTTCGTGTTGTTATGATAACTGGTGATAATGGAATTACTGCATCAAGTATTGCAAGAAGCATTGGAATGGATAACGTTGATAACATTATTACTGGTGACATGATTAATAAAATGGATGATAAAGAGTTAAGAAAAGCTGTTAAGGATGTATCAATCTTCTCAAGAGTTATTCCAGAGCATAAGATGCGAATTGTTAAAGCTTTTCAAGCAAATGGAGAAATTACTGCAATGACAGGTGATGGTGTTAATGATGCTCCTGCTTTAAAACAATCCGATATAGGTATTGCTATGGGAAAAAGAGGTAGTGAAGTATCAAGAGAAGCTGCTGATTTAATATTAAGAGATGATAATTTTAGTACTATTGTAGATACTATATCAGATGGAAGAAGAATATATGATAATATTAGAAAAGCTGTTGGATATATTTTTGTAATACATATTCCAATTGCACTTTCTTCACTTATGGCACCATTTTTTAAGATAGCACCTGATAATTTGTTTTTACTTCCTCTTCATGTTGTATTACTAGAATTAATAATAGATCCCACTTGTTCTATTGTTCTTGAAAGACAACCTGCTGAATCAGATGTAATGGATAGACCTCCAAGAAAAGTTAAAGAAAATTTATTAAATAAAGGTACTTTAGTAAAAAGTATTATTCAAGGTCTAATTATATTTTTAGCATCATTTGGTACATACTACTCTTTCTTAGATAAAAATGTAACACTTGCAAGAACAATGGGATTATTAATTATAATGATATCTAATATCTTCTTAGTAGTTGTTAATTCTAGTGAGCATGATTATGCATTTTCTTCAATAAGAAAGCTGATTAAGGATAAAGTAGTAATGGTAATAATTATGGCGTTTATTTTGATGGCAGGGTTAATCGTTTATTCTCCACTAAATAATTATTTAAAACTACAAAGTTTAGGTGCTAAACATTTATTGTTTGTTATCTTTATATCTTTTGTATCAGTATTTTGGTATGAAATTGTAAAATTTATAAAAAGAAGAAAAAATATAAATAGGTAAGTAATTTAAGTAAATATTCTTTTTGTGCTATACTAGAAAAAAGCAGGTGTAAGTATGAAAAGAAAATTTGTTAGTAGAACTTATTTAAGAGATGTTTCAAAGTATCAAATAAAAATGTATTATGACGAAGATAATTATTATATAAGTGTTAAAAAATTGATAAAAGTCGATGAAAAGTTTATTATTAACGATGGACTTTGTGTTATGGATGATAATTATTATGTGTTTGAAGTAGTACCTAAAGTTGGGAATTATGCGATGAGACTTTTTCTTGATGACAAAAGAAATCCTTTAGAATATTATTTTGATATATTTAAAAATAGTGGAATAGATAAAGATACTGGTGTCTTCTATTACGATGATTTGTATTTAGATGTTACTTATTGTATGGGGAAAACAAATATACTAGATATGGATGAGCTAGATGAAGCTTTAAAAGAGAAAGACATAACAGAAGAAGATTATAACTTTGCAATAAAGACTAAAGATAAAATATTAGATGAAATAAAAAACAACACAAATCAATTAATGAATATTGATTATAGAAAGTATTTATTTTAATAGAGTAGATATATTTTATAGAAAAATAATTATTAAGTATATTCTTAGTAATTATTTTTTTATTTAGTTTTAATAGGCCATTAAATTATGTGTTTTTTCTTAATCTTCATATGATAAGTTAGATAGGAGGAAAAATATGAATAGTCAAGATTTTACTCAAAGTATTTATGGAGACGATATTAATGTTGATATCGATTACAATGTTGCAAATACAATGAATAATAATCAACCAACTGGTGCGTTTATGGGACAATTTCCTGGAACTGTTAGTGCACCTATAATGGAACCAGTACAAGAAAGAATTGTTAATAGAACTATCATGCATGAAGTACCACATGTGTGATAATTTTTGGTAGACTAATTTCAAATTTTATTATTGAATTATATACTAAAAATAGGTGATTTAGATGATTATATAAGTTTAGAAAGAGAATTTAAAAGATGTGAATTCTCAAATAATAATGATAAAACAAATAAAAAAAATTTTGATAAAGGCTTTATTACCAAATTGTTGTAAATGCAATTTAGATGGTATTGTAAATTATAGTTAATCTTTTATAAAAAAAATTTCTAAATTATAAAATTATCCATAGATTTAAGTGAGGTGCTTAATGTTTGTGGATAAATATAAAATTAACTATATTTTTGATAATGAAAATGATATAAATGAAATTTTAATTAAAGTTTTAGATAAGAAAATTAGAGAAAAGTTGTTTTCTAATAATAGAAAATGTGATAGATTTTGTTGAATAAAATATATAATGCTGCGCTTTACATAAGACTTTCGCGTGAAGATGATGACAAAGTATATGAAAGTGAAAGTATTACTAATCAAAAAAGTTTATTATTTCAGTATGTAAAGGAAAATAATTTAAAAGTTCATGATCTTTATATTGATGATGGATATTCAGGAACTAGTTTTGATAGACCTCAATTTAAAAGATTGTTAAGTGATATAGAATTGGGCAAAGTAAATTTGGTTATTACTAAAGATATGTCTAGACTTGGAAGAGATTATATAGGAACTGGTAATTTAATTGAAAGGTTTTTTCCAGAACATAATGTTAGGTATATTGCTATTTTAGATAATGTTGATACTTTTTTAGATAGTTCTAACAATGATATAGCACCATTTAAAGCAATAATGAATGATATGTATGCTAAAGATATTTCAAAAAAAATAAGATCTAGTTTAAAAGCAAAACAAAAAGAAGGAAAATGGGTAGGTGGTAGACCTCCTTTTGGGTATATTCAAGATAAAGAAGATAAAAATCATTTGGTAATAAATAATGAACAAGCATTAGTAGTAAAAAGAATATTTAATATGTGTCTTGAAGGATTAACTTACTTTAATATAGCAAGAAAGTTAACGGATGAAGGAATTAAGACACCTTCAGAGTATTATAGTTTTATTTGGAAGAATAATCATAATGTAAAATATGGACAATGGCATTCGAAAACAGTTAGAGATATTCTAACAAACAGAATGTATATAGGGGATATGGTACAAAATAAAAGAAGTAAACTTAATTATAAAGTAAAAAGAATAGTTAAGAATAATGAATGTGATTACATTATTATAGAGAATACTCATAAAGCCATTATTGATAAAGATTTGTTTTATGAAGTTCAAAAAAGAATACCTAAAAATAAAGGAAGAAATGAAAAAAAGGAAATTCATTTGTTAGATGGACTATTATATTGTGGTGACTGTGGACATCGCATTTCTGTAACTTCGAGAAGAAAAAAAGATAATAGATGTTATACAGTGTGTAATTATTACAGGACTTATATGAAACAAAAGTTATGTACTACTCACTCTAATAATTATGATAATTTAGAAAAAGCAATAATTAGATCTTTATCACAAATATGTTTAAACCGTATTAATCAAGATAAAATTAAAAATAGTGTTATAAATAATTTAAAAGAAAAAGAAAATGATAAAATTAATAATAAAAAGGAATTAGATTTATTAATTAATGATATAAGACAAATTAATGATAATT
>OJLA01001099.1_pt1 | contig 19340 bp, 18 predicted proteins | sample 1596611 | NCBI WGS metagenome assembly OJLA01 (sample SAMEA4350168, study PRJEB24818) | metagenome | biome: human; feature: gut; material: faeces | place: Denmark | collected 2013-09
CCGAAAGTCGGTAGTGTGGCGGTCTCTCCGCGGGGGGAGCTGCGGATGCCGTCGGACGCGTGTGCGGCTGTCTGGCTGCAGCAGTTGGAGGAGATCGGATGATCATGCAGTATCGCAAGGATAAAAACGGAAATGAGATTTCGGTGCTCGGCTACGGGTGTATGCGTTTTACCAAGGAGGGCGGGCATGCCGATATCGATAAGGCGGAAAAGGAGGTCATGGCGGCGATAGATGCCGGTGTGAACTATCTCGATACCGCATATGTCTATGCCGGAAATGAGGCGGCGGTCGGGGAGATCCTCGCGCGCAATCATTGCAGGGAACGCATCTACCTGGCAACCAAGCTGCCGCACTACCTGATCAAGTCGGTGGAGGGCGCCCAGAAGATGTTCGAGGAGGAGCTGCGCCGCTTACAGACAGATTATATTGATTACTATCTGATGCATATGCTGACGGATCTTCCCACCTGGGAAAAGTTAAAAAAGCTTGGCATGGAGGACTGGATCCGGGAGAAAAAGGCGTCCGGAGAGATCCGCAACATCGGATTTTCCTATCACGGCAGATCGGATATGTTCATGCAGCTGATCGACGCCTATGACTGGGATTTCTGCCAGATCCAGTATAATTATATGGACGAACATTCGCAGGCGGGCGTGGATGGGCTGCGCTACGCGCACGCGAGGGGGATTCCGGTGATTATTATGGAGCCGCTGCGCGGCGGCAGACTGGTCAATCTGCTGCCGGAGTCGGCGAAGGAGCTGTTCGCACAGGATGAGGAGCACCGCACCCCGGCAGAATTGGCACTCAAGTGGCTGTACGACCAGCCGGAGGTGACCTGCGTGCTCTCCGGCATGAATTCCATGGAGATGGTCGAACAGAATGTGCGCACAGCTTCGGAATACGGCGTCGGGTGCATGACGGAGTCAGATCGCGCGCTGGTGGAAGCGGTGCGGCAGGAGATCACAAAGCACGTCAAGGTGGGATGCACCGGCTGCGGTTACTGTATGCCGTGCCCACGCGGGGTGGATATCCCCGGGACATTCCGCTGCTACAATGCGATGTACTCCGAAGGAAAAAAGTCCGGCCGCAGGGATTATCTGCAGTGTACGGCATTCCGCAAGAATCCGGCGAGCGCCTCACAGTGTGTGGGATGCGGCAAATGCGAGCAGCACTGTCCGCAGCATATCGAGATCCGAGGGGAGTTAAAAGCGGCGGCGGGAGAACTCGAGACGGTGAAGTACAAGTTCATGAAGACGGCAATCGGCGTGCTGAAGCTCTGGTAGAAACACATGGCAGGAATAAATTCTATATGGTAAATCGGAAAAGTGTGTGTTATACTACAGTGCAGATACAAATGAGAGGAGGACTTTGTTATGAAAATGAAGTTTGGTATTAAGGAAGTTGTTGCAACCGGTATTGGCACCGCGCTGTTCGTTGCGCTGACAGAGGTACAGATCCCTCTGGGATTTATCCCGAACACCGCATTACAGCCGAGAGCGGCATTGCTCGCATTCCTTGCAGCCGTATTCGGTCCGGTAGTCGGCGGTATTGTCGGTCTTCTGGGACATGCAATCGGTGATGCACTGTTTTATGGAAGCGTATGGTGGAGCTGGGTATTCCCGGATGCGGTATTCGGTATTCTGGTCGGACTTTTCGCTGCAAAATATGCGATCAAGAACGGCGGATTCGAGAAGAAACAGATCGTGCTGTTCAACGTTGTGCAGGTTGTTGCCAACCTCGCTGCATGGGTGATCGTTGCGCCGGTACTTGACATTGTGATCTACGCAGAGCCTGCCAACAAGGTATTTGCACAGGGTGCATGGGCATGCCTTGGAAACGTGATTATTATTGGTATTCTTGGTACTTTGATCGCAGCAGGATACTCCAAGATCGGAGCAAAATCGTCCAGTCTCTCCAAGGAGGACTAGGCGGATTCCGGCAGCAGCAGAAAGACAGAAGCAGACAGAGTGCGCGGAGACGGGGTGCAAAATGTGACCGGTTCCGCGCACTTTTTCTTCCATTTGGAATTATTATCAAGTATAATAGTCGGGAAGTACCACAAGAGAGGAAGACGAGGATTTCGGAATGGAACCGATCATAGAATTTCAGAATTTTTCTTTTAAATATCGTTCCCAGAAGGAACCGACGCTAAAGGACATCAATCTCGCCATTTATCCGGGGGAGAAGGTTTTGATTGTCGGACCGTCCGGTTCCGGAAAGTCGACACTGGCGCACTGCATCAACGGGCTTGTGCCGTTTTCCTATGCCGGAGACATCACGGGGACTTACCGCATTAAGGGCGAGGATCCCGCAAAGCTTGGTATTTTTGGACTGTCGAAGTCTGTGGGTACGGTTTTGCAGGACACGGACGGTCAGTTCATCGGGCTTACGGTGGCGGAGGATATCGCATTTGCGCTGGAGAATGACAGAGTGGAATATCACGAGATGCGCGGGCGCGTGGACAAAGCGGCGGACGCTGTGGATGTAAAAGACCTGCTCGATCATGCACCAGGAGCATTGTCTGGTGGACAGAAGCAGCGCGTATCCATGGCGGGCGTGCTGGTCTGTGATGTGGATATCCTGTTGTTTGACGAGCCGCTTGCCAATCTGGACCCGGCGACGGGAAAGCGCACGATCGCTTTGATCGATGAGCTACAGAAGGCAAAAGGGGCAACGATCCTGATTATTGAGCATCGTCTGGAAGATGCACTGTACCGGGATGTGGACCGCATCATCGTCGTCGGTGAGGGAAAGATCGTGGCGGATACGACGCCGGATGAACTTCTGGCAGCCAATGTACTGGCGGAGGAGGGAATCCGCGAGCCACTCTACATCACGGCGCTTAAGCATGCGGGATGCGAGATCCGTCCCGAGACGCATCCGGCGCATGTGGAGACGATGGAATTGTCCGGTTATAAGGAGGCGCTGTGCCGCTGGAACGAGAAGGTTGCACTGCCGGAGAAAAAACCGGGGGATGACGTCATCCTCTCGGTGGAGAATCTTGCTTTTTCCTATGACGGAAGAACGCCGATTCTAACCGACATCCATATGCAGGTACAAAAGGGCGAGATGCTGGCGATTGTTGGCAAGAACGGTGCCGGAACGTCGACGATCTCGAATCTCATCTGCGGCTTTTTAAAGCCCGGTCAGGGGCGGATTCTGTTTGGCGGCGAGGACATTGCAGACTGGTCGATCAAGGAGCGCGGCGAGAAGATCGGACTTGTCATGCAGAATCCGAATCAGATGATCAGCAAACCGATGATCTATGATGAGGTGGCGCTGGGACTTGCGGTGCGCGGCGTGCCCGAGGAGGAGATTAAGGAGCGGGTCTATGCAACCTTAAAGATCTGCGGCCTCTACCAGTTCCGTAACTGGCCGGTCTCCGCGTTAAGCTTCGGTCAGAAGAAGCGCGTGACGATCGCTTCGATCCTCGTGCTGCATCCGCAGGTGCTGATTTTGGACGAGCCGACGGCGGGACAGGACTACAGACATTATACGGAGATCATGGAGTTTTTAAAGAAGCTGAATGAGGAGTACGGCATTACGATCATCATGATCACACATGACATGCATCTCATGTTAGAGTATACGAACCGCGCGGTCGTGATTGCTGACGGCAGGCTTCTGGCAGATACCGCTCCGGCGGCGGTACTCACGGATGACGCGGTGGCGGATCGTGCCTATTTGAAGAAAACATCTCTCTACGATCTGGCGGTGCGCTGCGGCATTGCAGAGCCGACACAGTTCGTGGAGCGCTTTATCGGCTACGAGCGGCAGATGAGAGCGGCGGAAAGAGAGGAGGAAGCATAATGTAGCGCGTATTATCATATGAAGAAAAAGACACATGGATTCACCGTCTGAGCGGGGTGACAAAGCTTTTGTTTTTCCTCCTGTGGTCGATCACCAGCATGATCTCCTACGATACGCGGGTGCTCTTGGTCATGCTTGTGTGCAGCCTGATTATTTTTGCCATGTCGAAGACGAAGTGGAAGCAGGTCGGTACGGTATTCAAGTTCATCATGTTTTTTCTGGTGATCAATCTCATCGCCATTTTCTTCTTTTCTCCGGGACAGGGGACGAAGATTTACGGAACGGAGACGCCGATAGTGCATCTGTTTGGACATTACACGCTGACAAAAGAGCAGCTGTTTTATGAGTTCAACGTGATGGTAAAATACCTGACGGTCATTCCAGCGGTGTTCATGTTTATCGTGGCAACGAATCCGAGCGAACTGGCCGCTTCTTTAAACCGTGTTGGTGTCAGCTACAAGATCGGTTACTCCGTGGCGATTGCGCTCCGGTATATTCCGGATGTGCAGGATGATTTTGCAAAAATCAAGCACGCCCAGGAGGCGAGGGGAATTGAGATGTCTGGCAAGGCGAAGCTCGGCGACCGCATCAAGAACGTGGCGGCGATCATTTTCCCGCTGGTATTCTCCAGCATGGACCGCATCGACGTGGTCAGCAATGCGATGGAGCTCCGTGGGTTCGGAAAGCACAAGAAGCGCACCTGGTATATGGGAAAGCCGCTGGCGGCGGCAGACTATGCGGTGCTGATTGTGACGGCGGCATTTTCCGCGGTGGCACTGATGATTACCTTCAGCAACGGAAGCCGTTTTTACAATCCGTTTGTGTAATTAAAATGGAAGAAAGCGGGTTTAGAATACGATGGAACAAATGGAAGCATTAAAACAGTCGATCCGGGAAAAAGGGAAGATGGTTGTTGCATTTTCCGGCGGTGTGGATTCGACATTCTTATTAAAAGTGGCACATGACGTGCTGGGAGATGGGGCGGTCGCAGTGACGGCTCGCTCCTGTTCCTTTCCGGAGAGAGAATTAAGAGAGGCAAAAGCATTCTGTGAGAAGGAGCACATAAAACATATCGTGGTGGAGTCGGAGGAATTGCAGATTGAGGGATTTTCCCATAATCCGACCAACCGCTGCTACCTCTGCAAGAAGGAGCTTTTCACAAAGATCTGGGATATTGCAAAGGAGTACGACATCCCCTACGTGGCGGAGGCGTCCAATCTGGACGACAACGGCGATTACCGCCCGGGACTGATGGCGGTTGCCGAGCTTTCCGTGCTTAGTCCGCTGCGCGAGGCGGGGATGAACAAGAGCATGATCCGCGAACTCTCCCACGGGCTGGGGCTTCCGACATGGAATAAGCAGTCGTTTGCATGTCTTTCTTCCCGCTTTGTCTACGGGGAGGAGATCACCGAGGAGCGCCTTGGCATGGTGGACCGCGCGGAGCAGCTTCTGCTGGATGCCGGATTTCATCAGGTGCGCGTGCGGATTCACGAGAGCGGAACGAACACGATTGCCCGTATCGAGATCGGCACGGAGGATTTTGCAAAAATGTTTGCAGACGATTTTTACCAGAAGGTCAATGCGGCATGCAAGGAGATCGGTTTTACCTATGTGACACTCGATCTCGGCGGATACCGGATGGGAAGCATGAACGACGGCATCCGGAAAGCATAATATTAAAACTGCATAGAATATAGAAATAGAGTAACAGAACAAAACAGAAGGATTCTCTGACACAGAATGCTTCTGTTTCTTTTTTTAGAACAAAAAGAAATTATTTAATTTCCTACTTGACATATATATAAAGTAGGAGTATATTTCTTATATCATATAAAACAGCTAGGAATAATAAGAAATAAGATAGGATGTGAAAATGTGAACTGGGAAGTTATCTCGCAATACCTGCCGCTGTATCAGAAAGCCATGTGGCTGACACTCCGGATCGGCTGGATGGGAATTGCATTTTCAATCATCATTGGTCTTATATGTGCGCTGATTGTACATTATAAGATACCGGTGGCGAGACAGATTGTAAAAATATATATCGAATTGTTCCGCAACACACCGCTTCTGGTGCAGCTCTTTTTTATCTATTTCGGACTGCCGAAGGTGGGACTTTCCATCTCCGCGGATGTCTGCGGCGTGGCGGGTCTGGCACTTTTGGGAGGCAGCTATATGGCGGAGGCATTCCGCAGCGGACTCGAGGCGATCGAGCCGATCCAGATGGAGAGCGCGTTAAGCCTTGGCATGACGAAGAAGCAGGCAGTGGTCTATGTCATTCTGCCGCAGGCGGTATCCATCAGCGTGCCGGCATTTGTGGCGAATGTGATCTTCCTGTTAAAAGAGACGAGTGTGTTTTCAGCAATCAGTCTGATGGATCTGATGTTTACAGCAAAAGACCTGATCGGGCTTTACTATAAGACAGCGGAGTGCCTGTTCTTACTGGTGGTATTTTATCTGATTATTTTACTTCCGGTATCCATCCTTGGAACGTTGTTAGAGAGGAGGCTGCGCTATGCCGGATTTGGGAATTAGTGTCCTGTTTAAGGGCAAGAACATGATAAGACTTCTGGGCGGTCTGTGGGTCGCCCTTAGGATCAGCCTGATCTCCGTGGTCATCAGTATTCCGCTCGGCATTCTGCTCGGCATCGTCATGACATGGAAGAATCCGGTGACAAAAGCAGTGACAAGAGTGTATCTGGAGATTGTCCGCATCATGCCGCAGATGGTACTGCTGTTTCTCGTGTTTTTCGGAACGACGCGGATGTTTGGCTGGAATTTATCGGCGGAGTTTGCATCGGTAATCGTATTTACATTCTGGGGAACCGCAGAGATGGGAGATCTGGTGCGCGGCGCGTTAATCAGTATCCCGAAGCACCAGTATGAGAGTGGTGCAGCGCTTGGAATGACGAGAAGTCAGATTTATTTTTACATTATTATCCCGCAGACCCTGCGGCGTCTGATCCCGCTGTCGATCAACCTGGTCACCCGTATGATTAAGACGACAAGCCTTGTGATGATGATCGGTGTGGTGGAGGTGTTAAAGGTGACACAGCAGATCATCGAGGCAAACCGTATGGCATCGCCGAATGCGGCGTTCGGACTGTACGGAACCGTGTTTGTACTGTATTTCCTGGCATGCTGGCCGATCAGTATGCTGGCGGGACATCTGGAAAAGAAATGGAGTAACTGATATGAAGGCAGAAGCAGAAGAATTGTTAAAAATTGAACATATCAAAAAGTCCTACGAGGGAAATGAGATCTTCAAGGATCTAAGCCTGACCATCCACAAAGGAGAGGTTGTGGTTATCATCGGACCATCCGGATGCGGTAAGAGCACACTGCTTCGATGTATCAACGCCTTAGAGCCGATACAGGAGGGAAGCATTACACTCCGAGGCGAGCCCATCGACGGAAAGGCGAAGAATATCGCCGGGATCCGCCAGAAGGTCGGGATGGTATTTCAGAGCTACGAGCTTTTTCCACACAAGACGATCCTGGAAAATGTGATTCTGGCGCCGCTTAAGGTGCAGAAGAGAACAAAAGAGGACGCCGTTTCCGAGGCAAAACAGCTTCTGGAAAAAGTAGGGCTTCTCGACAAGTGTGACAGTTTTCCGAGACAGCTTTCCGGCGGTCAGAAGCAGCGTGTTGCGATCGTGCGTGCACTGATGATGCACCCCGAGATTATGCTGTTCGATGAGGTGACCGCAGCGCTTGATCCGGAGATGGTGCGCGAGGTACTGGATACGATGTTAGAGCTTGCTAAGGCAGGAAGCACTATGGTGATCGTCACACACGAGATGTCCTTTGCAAGGGCGGTTGCAGACCGTGTGGTCTTTATTGACCAGGGAGAGATTGTGGAAGAAGGAAAGCCGGATGAATTTTTTGCCCATCCGACGACAGAGCGTGCAAAAAAGTTTCTGCACACATTTGAATTTGAGGCAGTCCGCGACTAGAGAGCGGCACAAAAGGTTGATTCTGAAGCTTCGATGGAAGTTTGGAATAGAAAGAGAGGACAATATTATGAAAAAAGAAAGATTAACGAAGAGACTGGCACTGTTTACAGCACTGACATTAACTGGAGCAATGCTGGCAGGCTGTGGCAATACAGATGCAGCGGAGAGCAGCAGTGATGCGCAGACAGGAGTTACCGCAGATACACAGGCATCCGCAGGCGATGCATCCGCAGATGTGGTATACCGCACCTTAGACGAGATCAAGGAGAGCGGCACAATCAACATCGGTGTATTTTCCGACAAGAATCCATTTGGCTATGTGGATGAGAACGGAGAGTATCAGGGATATGATGTCTACTTTGCAAACCGTCTGGCAGAGGATCTCGGCGTGGATGTGAACTTCGTTTCCACCGAGGCTGCAAGCCGTATTGAGTATTTACAGACCGGAAAAGTAGATATCATTCTGGCTAACTTTACCGTGACACCGGAGCGCGCGGAGGAAGTTGATTTTGCACTCCCGTACATGAACGTATCCCTCGGTGTGATTTCTCCGGATTCTGCAGTGGTTGAGAGTCTGGATGATCTGACAGCGGATGATCCGGTGATCGTGATTTCCGGTACAACAGCAGAGACCTACCTGACCGAGAACTATCCGGATCTGACCTTACAGAAATATGATTCCTATGCGGCAGCAAAGACAGCGCTTGAGAACGGAAGCGGTGTTGCATGGGCAAATGACAACACAGAGGTCATTGCATTTGCACTCCAGAACCCGGGCTATACCGTAGGTATACCGGAGCTTGGAAGCACAGATACAATTGCGCCGGCAGTCAGCAAGGGCAACACGACCGTATTAGACTGGATCAATGAGGAGATCAAGGCACTCGGCGAGGAGAATTTCTTCCACGCAGATTACGAGGCAACACTGGCTGACACTTACGGCAGTGACTACGAGGATACGCTTGTGGTAGAGGGCGGCGAGACAAAGTAAGAACTGACCATGTAACGGAAGGTTCAAAGCACAGGGGACTGCGTCTTTGAGCCTTCTTTCTCTATAGGAAAAGAGGTAGTGTATGGAAAAAAAGAACAGAAACGGCAGAAAAGTCATGGCAGCATTTCTCACAGTATCCCTTGCAGTGGGAATCCTGGGCGGCTGCGGGCAGACGGCAGCAGATACTGCGGATGCAAAGGAAGTGGAGATTACGAATGTTTCGTACGATCCGACCAGAGAGCTGTACGAGGCGTACAATGCGCTGTTTGCGGATCACTGGAAGAAGCAGATCGGACAGGATGTGTCGGTCATCCAGTGACATGGCGGCTCCGGCAAGCAGGCACTTGAGGTTGCAAACGGTCTGGAAGCAGATGTGGTCACGCTGGCACTGGAGGGGGATGTGCAGGTAGTCGCAGATGCGGGACTGATCGAGGACGGCTTTGCAGATGAGTTTGAACAGGAGAGTTCTCCGTACACCTCAACGATTGTTTTTCTGGTGCGGAAAGGCAATCCAAAGTCCATTGAGGACTGGGATGATCTGCTCCGGGAGGACGTGGGCGTCATCACCCCGAACCCGAAGACGTCCGGCGGTGCGCGCTGGAATTATCTGGCGGCATGGTACTATTTTGAGAGTCAGGGACAGAGTGAGGAAGAGATTACCGAGAATATGAAAACGCTTTATCACAATGTGCTGGTGCTGGATTCGGGGGCGCGCGGCGCGACGACCACATTTGCGGAGAACGGACAGGGCGATGTCCTGATTGCGTGGGAGAATGAAGCATTTTTGTCGTTGGAGGAACATCCGGGCGAGTATGAGATCGTGGTTCCGTCTGTATCGATTCTCTGCCAGCCGACCGTGGCACTCGTGGACGAGGTCGTCGATGACCGGGGCACAAGGGAGGTTGCTACAGAGTATTTAGAGTATCTATATTCCACAGAGGCACAGAAGCTCGAGGCGGAGAATTTCTACCGGCCGTTGGATCAGGAGGTCTATGCAGATTATGTAAGTACGGCTGGGGAGCGTGTCATCACAGAACTTCCGGCAGACGGAAAATGGATCGTGGATGATATTACGCTCACGGATATTGCACATTTTGGCGGATGGAGTGAGGCGTCGGCGAAGCATTTCGCGGACGGCGGCGTGTTTGACACGATTTATGAACAGTGATTAGGAAATTTACAGGGAACGCCCGGCAGAGCTATCTGCCGGGCGTTAAATTGTATATAATGAAGTACAATACCTCCCGCAGGTATTTTTGCTGTTGACAAATAAAAAAAATGATACTAGTATAAATCATATCATATGGGTATGATATGAAATAAAAAAGGAAATGGTACGAGAATATGGAAAAGAAACTTATTTACATGGATAACGCAGCTACCACACCGGTCAAACCGGAAGTGCTTGATGCAATGCTTCCGTACTTTACAGAGAAGTTCGGTAATCCATCCAGCATATACAGCATTTCTTCTGAGAATAAGAAAGCAATCACGGATGCCAGAGAGGTCATTGCGAAGACCATCAACACCACGCCGGAGAATATCTATTTTACCGCAGGTGGTTCCGAGTCTGACAACTGGGCATTAAAGGCAACGGCAGATGCCTATGCGTCCAAAGGAAAGCACATCATCACGACGAAGATCGAGCATCATGCGATTCTTCACACCTGTGAGTATCTGGAGACGAAAGGCTTCGAGATCACTTACCTGGATGTGGATGAGAACGGTCTGGTAAAGCTGGACGAGCTTACCGCAGCCATCCGTCCGGACACCATCTTAATCTCCGTGATGTTCGCGAACAACGAGATCGGAACCATCGAGCCGATTGCTGAGATCGGTAAGATCGCACATGAGCATGGCGTACTGTTCCACACAGATGCAGTACAGGCATACACACAGGTGCCGATCGATGTCGAGGCAATGAATATCGATATGATGAGCACCAGCGGTCACAAGATCAACGGACCGAAGGGAATCGGTTTCTTATATATCAGAAAAGGTGTGAAGATCAAATCCTTTATCCACGGCGGAGCACAGGAGCGCCACAGAAGAGCAGGTACCGAGAACGTAACCGGTATCATCGGTCTTGCAAAGGCAGCAGAGATCGCTACGGCCAACATGAAGGAGCGCACTGCGGAGGAGATCAAAGTCAGAGATCATTTGATCGAGCGCATCGAGAAGGAGATTCCGTATGCAAAGTTAAACGGAGACCGTGTGAAGCGTCTGCCGAACAACGTGAACTTCAGCTTCCAGTTCGTAGAGGGAGAGTCCATGCTGATTCTTCTGGATTCCAAGGGAATCTGCGCATCCAGCGGTTCTGCATGTACATCCGGTTCCCTGGATCCGTCCCATGTACTTCTGGCAATCGGACTGCCGCATGAGATTGCACACGGTTCTCTGCGTCTGACCATCAGCGACCAGATCACGATGGAGGATGCGGACTACGTCGTTGACAACTTAAAAGAGATTGTGAACCACTTAAGAGAGATGTCTCCGCTGTACGAGGATTTCATCAAGAAAAACAAATAATATAAAAAAGAAAGCAGGTATATGTTATGTATAGTGAAAAGGTTATGGATCATTTTCAGCACCCGAGAAATGTAGGAGAGATTGAGGACGCAAGCGGTGTCGGCACCGTCGGAAATGCAAAGTGCGGTGATATCATGCGTATGTATCTCGATATTGATGAGAACCAGGTTATCCGTGACTGCAAGTTCAAGACATTCGGCTGCGGCGCTGCTGTGGCAACCAGCAGTATGGCAACGGAGCTTGTAAAGGGCAAGACCATTTACGAGGCGCTGCAGATCACGAACAAGGCAGTTATGGAGGCGCTTGACGGACTTCCTCCTGTAAAGGTACACTGTTCTCTTCTCGCAGAGGAGGCAATTCATGCGGCACTCTGGGATTACGCAGAGAAGCATAACATCAAGATCGAAGGTCTTGAGAAGCCGAAGAACGATATCAGCGAAGGTCTGGAAGAGGAAGATTACTAAGAATGAATCGGCAGGATGAAGCGGACTATACGGCATTAAAAGAATATTTATGCGACATGATCTTAGAGGAACAGCTAAAGCTCGGCTATGAGCGTGAGACGATCCGGTTTTATTCACCATCGTCGTCAATCGGACATGTGTTAAAGCTGTCTGACCGCTCCAAGCCGGCGGTTCTTGCGGCGCTGGAGGGATTTGGCGCATATGCGGCGGATACCCTCGGTGAAGTGGCAGTATCTGGGGCGAGCGGCGGGAGAATCTGTTTTCTCATTCCGGCAGCAGGTGCAGAGTATGTGCATGCGCACGGTGTGGCGCATCCGTTCTTAAAGGATCTGATTGACTGCTTCGGCAGACATGATGTGACGAGAGAGCAGGTGTGGGAGCTGTTCCGGCACTATTCTGAGAGTGCGCGTATCATTGAGATCAAAAGCGATGAATTTGATGACGTGTGCTACTTTGAGGACGGCAATCCGGATTCTTATCTGTACTGCGTCAAGTTCGACGAGGGACATGCGTTTTATCACCGCTTCTTAAAAGAGGATTTTGAAGAACTGTTCGGTGAAGCCAGCAGGATGAAAGGGGCGCGATAGCATGAAAATTACGACAAAGGGACGCTATGCGATCCACATACTGTACGATCTGGCGGTCAACGGCACGGAGCATCCGGTGTCGGTCAAGGAGATGGCAACGAGACAGGAGATTTCCGTCAAATATACAGAGCAGATCATATCCATTCTGAACAAGGCGGGCTATGTTTCCAGCAGCCGGGGATTTCAGGGCGGCTACCGTCTGACGAAGCCGTTGGACGAATATGTGATCGGTGATATTCTGCGTCTGACGGAGGGATCGCTCGCGCCGGTCGAGTGCCTTGCAACCGCCGAGAATCCCTGCCCAAAACAGCAGAAATGCGCGACGATCATGCTCTGGGAAAAAGTCGATAAGGCGATCCGTGACGTGGTTGATCATGTGACATTGCAGGATCTTCTGGACTGGCAGAAGCAGGAAAGGTGTTAGTGTGAACGAATATGAAAATTTCTACAAAAGGCAGATATGCGCTGCGCCTAATGCTGGATCTGGCGATGAACGGTGAGAACAACGTTGTGCGCATTAAAGATATTGCGGAAAGACAGCAGATCTCAGACAAATATCTTGAGCAGATCATATCCGTATTGAACAAGGCAGGTTATGTGCGGAGCACCAGAGGACCGCAGGGCGGTTATTCGCTGCGGAAAGCACCGGAGGAATACACGGTTGGCGATATTTTGCGTCTGACGGAGGGATCGCTCGCGCCGGTTGCCTGCGTGGAGGAGGAAGGAAGTTGCGAACGCGAAGTGGATTGCGTTACCGTGGAGGTGTGGAAGCGGCTGAACCAGGCGATCAGCGATGTCGTGGATCATATCACACTGGCGGATCTGGTTGCGCTACAGGAAGAGAAGCGCGAGAAGAGCGGTCTTGACTTTGGAAAAGATATCTGAGTTATCATATGATACATAAAATAAGAAGAACCCCTGTTATGGTGTTTGCAGCCACCGTAGCAGGGGGTCTTCGCTTAAGAAGGGGGTTTTCTCGGTTTATTCACCAAAACCCATGCCGATAAATATCGACGTTGATATCATATCATATTCTGGGGAAAAATCCAGTGTAAAATTGTGAAATTTTGCTCATATATGCGCGGTTTGCAAATAAATTGCGTGGTTTTTGCGAACCGCGATTCCCTTGACGTTTTCCGGTTTTATCCCTTATAATATTGCAGATAAGTGATGCGTGTGGCTGCCGGAGGGCAGAAGTGATGCGCACCGGGCAGGAGGAAATGAATGTCGATTGACCAGAGTAAAATCAGAAATTTTTGTATCATAGCACATATCGATCACGGTAAATCTACACTTGCCGATCGTATTATAGAAAAAACAGGAACCTTGACCAGCAGGGAAATGCAGGCGCAGGTGTTAGATAACATGGATCTGGAGAGAGAGCGCGGAATTACGATCAAGTCGCAGGCGGTCCGCATTATCTACAAGGCGAACGACGGCGAGGAATATATTTTTAATCTGATCGATACCCCGGGACATGTCGATTTTAACTACGAGGTATCGAGAAGCCTTGCGGCATGCGACGGTGCGATTCTGGTCGTGGATGCGGCGCAGGGCGTGGAGGCACAGACCCTTGCGAATGTGTATCTTGCGTTAGACCATGATCTGGATGTAATGCCGGTCATCAACAAGGTCGACCTGCCGAGCGCGCAGCCGGACGAGGTCGTAAAGGAGATCGAGGACGTCATCGGAATCGAGGCGGAGGATGCGCCGCGCATTTCCGCAAAGACAGGACTCAATGTCGATCAGGTGTTAGAGCAGATCGTACAGAAGATTCCGGCGCCGGCCGGCGATCCAAAAGCGCCGCTTCAGGCGCTGATCTTTGACGCACTCTATGATTCCTACAAGGGTGTCATCGTGTTCTGCCGGATCAAGGAGGGCACGGTGCGGGTCGGCGATCCGATCCTTATGATGGCGACCGGGGCGCAGTCCGAAGTTACCGAGGTCGGTTACTTTGGAGCAGGGCAGTTCATTCCGTGTGACGAACTGTCTGCCGGCATGGTCGGCTACATCTGTGCGAGCATCAAAAATGTGCGGGATACCCGCGTGGGTGATACGGTGACGAACGCCGCACATCCGTGTGAGGAGCCGCTTCCGGGTTATAAAAAAGTCAATCCGATGGTATACTGCGGCATGTATCCGGCGGACAGTGCCAAATATCCGGATCTGCGCGATGCGTTGGAAAAGCTGCAGATCAACGATGCGTCGCTGCAGTATGAACCGGAGACGTCGCTGGCGCTGGGCTTCGGATTCCGCTGCGGTTTCTTAGGACTGCTTCATCTGGAGATCGTGCAGGAGCGTCTGGAGAGAGAGTTTCATCTGGATCTCGTGACGACGGCACCGGGCGTTATCTATAAGGTGCACAAGACGAACGGAGAGGTGATCGATCTGACGAACCCGTCCAATCTGCCGGATCCGTCCGAGATCGAGTATATGGAGGAGCCGGTCGTTTCGGCGGAGATCATGGTGACGAGCGAGTATGTCGGCGCGATTATGACGCTTTGCCAGGAACGGCGCGGTGTATACAACGGTATGGAGTATCTGGAGGAGACCCGTGCGCTCATCAAGTATGATCTGCCGCTCAATGAGATTATCTATGATTTCTTTGATGCCTTAAAGTCGCGCTCGAGAGGATACGCTTCCTTCGACTATGAGCTGAAGGGCTATGAGCGTTCCGAGCTTGTGAAGCTGGATATCCTGATTAACAAGGAGCAGGTGGACGCGCTCTCGTTCATCGTCTTTAAGGACAGCGCTTACGACAGGGGCAGAAAGATGTGTGAGAAGTTAAAGGAAGAGATTCCGAGACATCTGTTTGAGATTCCGATCCAGGCGGCAGTCGGCGGCAAGGTGATTGCCCGTGAGACAGTCAAGGCGCTGCGCAAGGATGTGCTTGCAAAGTGCTACGGCGGCGATATTTCGCGTAAGAAAAAGCTTTTAGAGAAGCAGAAGGAAGGCAAGAAGCGCATGCGTCAGGTCGGAAATGTAGAGATTCCGCAGGAGGCATTCATGAGCGTCTTGAAGCTGGATGAAGATTAAAGGAACAGATCGGAAAATGCAGCGTCAGTGATGGCAGTGTCAGGAATATTTTTGGGAAAGGAGCGGTATGTGGAGTGAGTCAGAAAACAATGGAATTGTACATTCATATTCCGTTTTGCGTCAAAAAATGCCAGTATTGTGATTTCCTTTCCTTTGCGGCGGACGAGGCAACGCAGGCAGCCTACGTGGAGGCGCTGCTCCGGGAGATTGCGTATTACGGACCGCATTGCAGCGACTACCTGGTATCGACGGTCTATATCGGCGGCGGCACGCCATCGTGGCTCACAGAGGAGTGGATGGCACAGATCATGTCGGCGGTTCGCCGGTCGTTTCGTCTGGCGTCGGATGCGGAAATATCCATTGAGTGCAATCCGGGAACCGTCACCGATCACAAGTTTGCCGGCTACCGGAATGCGGAAATCAACCGGATCAGCATCGGCCTGCAGTCGGCTGTGGATGAGGAATTAAAGATTCTCGGGCGGATTCACACGTTTGACCAGTTCCTGAAGACTTACGAGCTGGCGCGCAAAAACGGATTCGACAATGTCAATGTGGATATTATGAGTTCTCTTCCGGGACAGACGGCAGAGAGTTTTGCCCGCACCCTGCAGCAGCTTCTGCGGCTGAAACCGGAGCATATTTCCGCCTATTCCCTGATCATTGAGAAGGGGACGCCATTTTACGATCTGTATAAGTTTGACGCGGTCAAGCAGCAGGCGGGAATGCAGACGGTGGCGCTGCCGACGGAGGATGAAGTGTACCGGATGACCAAGCTGACCGAGCAGGTGCTTGCGGAAGCGGGATATGTGCACTATGAGGTTTCTAATTTTGCAAAACCGGGTTATGCGTGCCGGCACAATATCGGCTACTGGGAGCGGGAGAATTATCTGGGACTGGGGCTTGGCGCGTCGTCTCTGATGGAGAATATCCGCTACAGCAACACGCGGGAATTGTATGTGTATCTGGAAGAAACCAGACATATTCGTGAGGGTATATGGGAGAATGAGATAACGGATAGCCAGGGGAGCGGCGCATCCGGCAGGGTGGAACAGCTTCCGGCCACGAATCTGCATGCTTCGGCAGAGCGCATTACACGAAAAGGGCAGATGGAAGAGTTTATGTTTTTAGGACTCCGCATGATGGAGGGAATTTCCAGGGAACGTTTTGCACAGACGTTTGGAACACAGATTGAGGCAGTGTATCAGGAGGTGCTGCTGCATCTTACGGAGGAAGGACTGCTCGAAAAACGCGCGGGGAGGATTTATTTGACGGAACGCGGGCAGGATGTGAGCAATTACGCTCTGGCACAGTTTTTACTTTAGAACGATGAATCCGGACGGATTCATATTAAGAAATTCTTCATAAAGATTCATTCGCGTTTTCACGGAAAGAGGACTAAAATAGAATCGTAGGAATCCAAGGAGTGAAGTGATGTGAATGTAACAAAGAGACAGAAAAGACGAATTCGGAATCTGGTATGTATACAGTACAGTATTGTGAAAATGCTGCTCGTGATCGCAGGGTTTGAACTGTTGGGACGGGGGCTGTCCCTGATGCAGGGAACGCAGTCTGCAACGCAGGAGATTGAGGGAGAGGTAATCTGGTCGGAGGAGACGAAAACAGAGGAGAATCCCCTGATTGTGTGCGTGGATGCCGGACATGGCGGAAAAGACAACGGCTCCGATTATAAGGGGCGTTATGAGAAGGATGATAATTTAAAGCTGGCACAGGCTGTGGCAGCTTATTTGGCTGATAAAAATGTAAAAGTGGTTATGACGAGGTCGGATGACACGTTTTTGCGCCTGTCAGAGCGGTGCGGGATTGCCAACCAGAGCGGTGCGGATTATATGCTGTCGCTGCACCGCAATGACGGCGAGGGTAACGGCGTAGAGACCTGGATCTCGGCGAGTGGTTCGGAGGAGACGGATGCTCTCGCAAACCACATTATGGAAGCGCTGGATACGGCGGGAATCCAGAGAAACCGCGGCGTGAAAAAGGGAACCCAGACTGGGGAATCTTCCAATTATTACATCAATGTACATTCGGACATGCCGTCCTGCATCGTCGAGATGGGATTTATCAACGATGCATCCGATAACCAGCTTTTCGATGAAAAGCTGGATGCGTATGCTGCCGCCATCGGTGACGCAGTGCTTGCAACGGCGGAGACATACCGTGCCAACAAGGTTACGGATGGAAACGGTCAGGGCGCAGGCGAAGCGGGAAGCGGCACCGGAGACGGACAGAGCGCTGCCGGCACAGAAAACGGCACTGGAGACGGTCAGAGTGCGGACCAAACAGGAAGCAGCACCGGAGACGGTCAGAGTGCTGCAGGTGGAAATGCGGCGGTGCAGACGATTGCGCTTGACGGGCTGGATACCACCGTGCAGAGCTGGGGGCTGGGAAGCCACACCGATGCGGACAACCGCCCGAACGATGCGGTCAGTGCGCAGCAGAAGTACGGGGATTACCATGCGCTTTTCATCGGAGAGAACACAAAGACCATCTATCTGACCTTTGATGAGGGATATGAATACGGTTACACGGAATCCATTCTGGATACGCTTAAGGAAAAGGGCGTGCATGCCGTCTTTTTTGTCACGGAGCCTTATGCAAAGGCGGAACCGGCACTGGTGCAGCGCATGATTGACGAGGGGCATGTAGTCGGCAATCACAGTGTGACGCACCCGTCGGCGGGAATTCCTTCGCTGACGGTGGAACAGCAGCAGGAAGAGGTCATGGGAAACCACCAGTATATCAAAGATACCTTTGGCTATGAGATGAATCTGTTCCGCTATCCCGCGGGAAAGTTCAGCGAGCAGTCACTCGCTGTTGTAAATAACTGCGGATACGAGAGCGTGTTCTGGAGTTTTGCCTACCTGGATTACGATGTGGACAACCAGCCGGATCAGGTGGAAAGCCTCCAGAAGATGAAAAATAAGATGCATCCGGGAGCCATCTATCTGCTGCATGCGGAGTCGGCAACAAATGCGGCGGTGCTGGGAGATCTGATCGATGCGGCGCAGACGCAGGGGTATTCGTTTGGAACGTTGTAATGCGTGGCGCGTGAAAAAAGGTTTACATAATGACGAAAAACGAGCTTTGGACGGGCTGTGTGACTGATTTTCGTGCGCTGGATGCGGGGAGGAAGAAAAGTTGGGGCTGGGAGCCTGATTTTCGTGCGCTGGACTTGGGAAGGAAGAAAAGCCGGGTCTGGGAGCCCATTTTTCGTGCGCTAGACCCTTGCGGGAGGAAAAGAAGTTTACATAACGCCAAAAACAAGTCATGGTCGGGTCTGGGAGAAAGAAAATGCCGCGCCAGACCCGGGAAGAAAGACAAGCCGGGTCCGAGAGACTGATTTTCGCGCGCTAGACCCTTGCGGGAGAGAAAGAAGTTTACATAACGCCGAAAAATAAGTCGTAGCCGGGTCTGAAAGAAGGAAAACGCCACGTTAGACCCGAAAAAGAAGAAAAGATCACGCCGCCTTGGGGTTGCAGAAACTGTTGTCCGTCCCAGAATTTACCGAAAACATCGTGTCAACCTCAGGATTTACCGAAAAAGCCTGAAGTTACCGAAAAAGCCTGAAGTTGCAATATTGTTCTTGATCTGATCTTGCGGTATAATGAACTCTGACGAGTTCATATTGTGCGCAGAAAGCAGCGCAAAAAGATGACATAATGAATCCTACCGGATTCATATTAGAAGTTCCGGTGGAACTTCGGATGTGCAGAAAGCAGCGCAAAAAGATGACATAATGAATCCTACCGGATTCATATTAGAAGTTCCGGTGGAACTTCGGATGTGCAGAAAGCAGCGCAAAAAGATGATATAATAGACGCGTACATGATGATAGGTTTTCTTTAGAAGGGAACATGATATGGAAAAATTACACAAGCGGAATTTGATTATTGTCTGGTGCTCAGTCGTTGCACTTAGCCTTGTTTCTTTGATGGGATACGGATTTACC
>OJLA01001112.1_pt1 | contig 19233 bp, 22 predicted proteins | sample 1596611 | NCBI WGS metagenome assembly OJLA01 (sample SAMEA4350168, study PRJEB24818) | metagenome | biome: human; feature: gut; material: faeces | place: Denmark | collected 2013-09
CACCCGCGCCCACCAAAAAAACCAGCGTATTTTCTACGCTGGTTTTTTTGGTGGGCGCGGGTGGATTCGAACCACCGAAGCTGAAAAGCAGCAGATTTACAGTCTGTCCCCATTGGCCACTCGGGAACACGCCCAGATTCACTTTTATGCGGCCATCGCTGACCGCCTGTATATCTTACCATCGAATCTGAAATTTGTCAACCATTTTTTGCAAAAAAATCTTGACATCTTTTGTCAGCCGGTGTATACTACAACCAATGATTGTGGTTCAGACGCACAAATTAAAACAGAAAGGAGACTATTCTTTATGACGACTGACCGCGAAGCATTTCTCGCATCGTTCAAGGAGTATCTTGCCACCACCCCGGCTGTGGAACTGCTGAACGACTACACCTATTTGTTGATATACATCAATCACGACCCCTACGATGAGCAGGAACGGTACCAGTACCTTGTGGATGCCGTTTCTACCGTAGGAACGAAGTTTTCTCAGGTCGATACATGGCGTGCCGGGTGCGCCAAGCGCCAGCGTGAGGACGACAACGCCTTTTGGGAATCCGCAATGGCATGGCACGACCACCACTACGCCAAGGCCCCGGAGCCCTACTGCCTGAGCGATGTGCCCTGCGAGGAGACCGAATGGCTGGTGCCGGATGTCCTGCCGCGGGGCGAGATCTCCCTGCTGGGTGCCGACGGCGGCACCGGCAAGGGCATCTGGCAAGCCCAGCTCATCGCCTACGTCACCGCCGGGCAGACCAGCGGCTTCTTCCCCGAACCGCCCGCCCAGACCGGCCGGGTGCTCATCCTTGCGGGCGAGGACGACCCCGGCAAGGTGCTCAAGGGCCGCATCGCCGCCGCCGGAGCCGACATGTCCAAGGTGATGGTCGTCAGTGCCGACGACTACTACCTGCGCACCGGCCACCAGCTCTGCATCGGAGACGACGACATCACCACCTTTGTGGCGAAGATCAACCCCATCCTGTTGATCTTAGACCCGCTGCAAAGCTTTCTGCCCCCCGACGTGGAGATGGCCAGCCGCAACCAGATGCGCGGCGCCGTGCTGCCCCTGAAGAGCCTGAGCACCAAGTACCACCTCGCCACCCTCATCTCCATGCACACCAACAAGCGGCCGGGCGTTTCGGGCCGTGGCCGCCTCGCCGACAGCTCGGACCTGTGGGACATTGCCCGCAGCGTGCTGATGATGGGCCGCTGCAAGAACAGCACCGAGGGCCAGATCTACCTCAGCCACGAGAAGAGCAGCTACTCCAAGCCCGCCCAGACCGTGCTGATGCACATCGAGGACGTGACCGTGGACGGCGTGCCCACCGCGCGGGCCATCTTCGACGGCTCCACCGACAAGAAGGACGCGGACTTCATGGAGGAGCGCCGCCTCCGCCTTGCCCAGACCAAGGACGACACCACCGCCGCCATCCTCAACGCGCTGGCCGAGAGCCGCCTTGGCAGCATGGCCAGCAGCGAGCTGCGCGCCGCCGTCACCAAGGAGGTCGGGTGCAGCGAGCGCACCTATGACCGTTCCTATGCAGACCTTGTCAAATCCGGGCGCATTACCAAAAAGACGATCCGCCAGCGGGACGGAAAGAACAAGTGGTATTCCTACCTCGACTGCGGAGAATCTGATGGCGAAGTTCAAAAATAATAATTTACCTACGTTCTATCTTTAATCTCCGCCAACTTGGCGAACTTGCTTTGCTTGGCGAAGTTCCAACTCCGCCAGCCTTTTCGAATTCCGTCACCTTGGCAAAGTTCGATTTTCAGCGATACATCGTTACTCTTTTCGATGTCCGCCACCAAACCAGCTTGCAGTAGAGATGCAAAAGACCCCAGAGCGGTGAAGCTCTGGGGTCTTTTTTCGTGGAGCGAGTGACAGGAGACGACATTCCAGCACAGCTCCTTTCACTCTATCAGGCTGCACAGTCCGGGTAGTTTACCACCGTAATCTCTGCCACAGCCTTTTCAACGGTCTGCAAAATGCGTTCTATCTTCTCCACCGTAGCAGCAGACAGAACCACCTCGCCGCATTGTTCACACTTCATGCAGGGAACATTTTTGATAACGACAAGGCAGTTTTTCAGTTGTACCGTGTGAATGGTGGTGCTGGGCTTCATTTCGCCTTTGCAGAAAAAGCAAGTCATGTTCATTCCCCTTTCTTCTTTCGCTCTGTATAGGTAGCGTTCCAGTGGTCGAGATCAGGCCAGTACGCTGTAATAATCCACAGTGCATCCTCGTGGATACCGCACACCACATGGAGCCAGCGTCCAGCCAGATTCACGCCCAGTACAAGGCAGGAAGGACAGCGGTAGTCCTCTGGCCTGTATTCTATGATCTTCCCGCTCTGGATGGCTTGCCGAATATCTGCCAGTAAGATACCACGCTCATACAAGCGAGCCTGTGAATGCGCTGTGAGGAAGATTTCTCCGCTGCTGGCTAGTGTGCGCAGATTCTCTATTGTCAATTCCATCAGGCGGTTTCCTCTCCATCTGGTTCAGAAAGAATCTTTTTGAGAAGTTCTTCTGCCGTTCCACTGAAATGTTCCCCGCCGCCATTGTCTAGTTCTTCAAAGGCTTCCAGAGTGTCAGCGTTAGGCACTTCATCTGGTACAGACTTCAGCAGAATATCCAGACAATACCGCTGAACGCTCTTGCCAGCGTCCGCAGCAGCCTTGCGAATCCTTGCCCCATCCTCTTTGGATGGGCGAAGCATGATATTGTCCTTGCTTGCGTTGTATTTGACCGATGCTCTTTTGTGTGCATCCGATACAGCCATTACAACACCCCCCTCTTTACTATATTATAACCGTTCATCATATAACCGTCAACGTATAATTTGCATCAAATAGAACCGTTAACATTGTGCAGTTTGCAACGCATAGAAAAGCAAAAATCCCACGATACACGCCGCCGTTTTAGCGGTATATCGCAGGATTTTTCGTGGAGCTAGTGACAGGAGTTGAACCTGCAACCCACTGATTACAAAATAGTCTTATTACGAGTTTGACCGTTTTTGAATGTTCTATTTTGTATAGAATCACCGTGCTTTTTGTGCTCGTTCGTTCACCTTCGTATTAGCGCTTTTTCGGTCAATAAGGCACAAATAAGGCACTTTCCGGGAAATGTGCCTTACAGTGTCCACAGTGGACACCTGAGCCGCCCAGAACAGCAGACAGAAAGGAAACAGCCCACAGGCCCGGCGGGGTTCTTCCGCGCTTCCTGTGGACTGTATTGCGTCTTTGGGCGTATTATGCGTGGTTCTTTTCCCGGATACGGTCAAACACACCCGTCAGGGCCTCCGCCGCTGCTGCATCTGCCGAACGGATGAACCCGGCGTAAATGTCCGTGGTGGTGCTGGTCTTGGCATGGCCCAGACGGCCCGACACGGTGGTAACAGGCACATGGGCCGCGATCAGCAAGCTGGCGTTGGTGTGGCGCAGGCTGTGGAAGTGTACCGCCGGGAGGTCATGAGCAGCCAAGAACCGCCCGAACCATGTTGTCACATCGTCTGGATCCATCGGTGCGCCGTTCCACTTGGTAAAAAGCAGGTCGTTTTCTACGCGCTTCCCCTCGATCTCCACCCGGCGCACCCACTCGGAGCCAATTTTGAACCGTTCTGCCTTTTGGTGCTGGCGGTATTCCTGCAAGAGCTGCACACAGTCCGGCCCGACTTTCACACACCGCCGAGAGCGCTTTGTTTTGGGCGGGTTGAACACCGTACCTTTGCCCGGAATGTGCTGCAAGGTGCGTTCAATTGAAATCGTTCCCGCGCCCATGTCGATATCGGACCACCGCAGGGCGCATATCTCACCCCGGCGGGCACCCGTGAGCAGGGCAAGCTGTGTGATAACGCTGTACTGTGTGGGCGCGTCCTGCAAGGCTTCCAGCAGGCGTACAACGTCTTTTTCTTCCAGCGCCCGCACGTCCACTTCCTGCGCCTTTGGGGCTTCTGCGCGCTTGCACGGGTTCTCTGCTACAAGCCCCCACTGCACAGCCTTGGTGAACACGCTGGACAGCATCCGGTGATAATGCTGCACCGTGTTTCCGTTGAGCCTGCCGCCTGCCTTGCTATGCTCTATAAACGCCTTGGAAAGGGGCAGCCCGGCGGCGCTGGCTACCTTTTCGGCGGTTGCCCGGCTGACGTTTCCGCCTCTGTACAGTGTCGCCATTGTCCGCTCGGACACTCCCGCCGCCTCCGCGATCTGGCCGCGTCTGCCCTTTGGCAGCTGTTCCAGCAAGGCCGGAACCGCGGTATAGGCGCTATCTTCCCGCACACCCTGCTCTTCGAGGTTGGAATAAAAGGCCATCAGGTGCGAGGGCTTGACCTGGCACACCTTAAGTTGCCCCAGCCCGGCAGAGATACGCGGCACAAGCCGCCGATAGTCGTACACGGTTTTGGGCTTGAGTTTCTTTTCAGCGTACTCGGTGAACCAACGCTCTATCAGGTCGTCCACCTTCATGGACGCATCCAGCGAAATGCCGCTGCGCACTTCCTGTTCAAAGGCATCTGCCTGACGTTGCAGTTCCTTTTCCAGCTTCTTCCCGGTCAAGCCCGGCGGGGGAGTGAAGGTGCGGTTGACCAGCACTTGCCGCCCTTCCCGGTCGTAACCATTGGAGACCCGGATGCAGTAGGAGCAGGAGCCGTCTTTCTTTGTACGCTTTATGATCTTTGCCATAGCTTCACGCTTTCTCTGCGGGGTCAGCTTCACCGGGGTCATCTGGGGCGAGATCATCCCCGGCGGGGGCTTCATCCACATCGTTTTCTTCTCTTCGTTGATATTTTGGAATCTGAGCGAGTTCTCGCACTCGCTCAACAGCTACTTGTTTTCCATCTGCGTTTAGCTGTGAGAAGGCTTCGTTCAGTTGTTCTTGGGCTGTAATCGGTATCATTTCACCACCGAACGTATATTTCACCGCAACACAATCTTCAGATTGGAAAAGTTCCTCTATTCCCTGAGAGAACAAATCTTCAGAAAACGGGGTATTCCATACTCCCGCTAAAAGCGCTCTTGGCGTTGTATTCAATGCTTTTGCAAATCGCATAATGGTTTCATACTTAGGATTTACAACGCCTCGTTCATACTGTCCTACTAAAGAGCCTGATATTCCCATTCGATTTCCCAATTCATTCAGGGTCAGTCTTTGCTTTTTTCGCTCTTCTCGAATAGCGCTTCCGATGGTTTTAGACTGTGTACTCATATTATCACCCATCTTGATTATACCTTAGCTTATCAGGAAAAGCAATGAAAAAATTCTTTTTAGGGCTTGACAGAATGATATAATTGCATTATATTGATGAAAAAGAATGTTTTCATTCAAAGAAAGGGGATGTAGAAATTGATTCTCAATAGGGTTGCTATCATTAGCGAAATGGCAAAACAACACATTACAATCTTAGAACTGAGCGTTACCAGTACAGTTTCAGTGTCCACAATTGGAGCCGCTCGTTGTGGCCGTAGTATTACAAAGAACAGTGCTCGACGTATTGCTGCTGCTTTAGGTGTACCACTTGAAAATCTTTTAAGTGATGAATAACATTCATCCTGCTGATTTCAAGATTTCATATTTGCTTTTTTTAGCACAAAGTATTACATCACCTATCCATGTTAGGGAGTTGGAAAAACATGATTCATCTTGTCAGAGACTACTTTTTGAATATTGATAAGCAGAGCGGAGGCTGTTACACCGTCGGAAAGGCCCAATCTTGCGTTTCTGAGCGCGTTTTACTGAGTCGGCCAAGATACTACCCTACCTTAGCCGTTGCCGTGGCTTCTACGGCAGAAATCGCGCTCCGAGACGCGATAGCCGCCGGGGATGTGCAGACCTTGCAGGAGGTTGTACAGGAATTGCGCTGCATCCGGGACGAGATCATAGCCGCTGTAGGCGGTAAGGAGGTGGAACAGAATGGGTGATGTGACACGTTTTCGGAATTATCCCCAGATGGCGACAGTGAAGAAAGCCGCAGAGACATTTGGTGTGTCTCCAAGCTATCTGCGCAGGCTCTGCAAGGCCGGGAAGATCATCTTTGTCAATACCGGTCATGTTTGGCTCATCAACTTGGATAGCCTTGCCCGGTATTTTGAGGCAGGCGACCCCGGCCCGGCGGGGTCCTCTCAGAATACGGGTGCAATCCGCCGGGTAGAGCCCAATGGGCCGAATTGGGGGCGTTGCAGTGGCGAATAAGAGAATGTTTTCCGTGGATGTGACCGAGACAGACGCCTTTCTGGAAATGCCTCTGACCGCACAAGCCCTGTACTTTCATCTGGGAATGCGAGGCGATGATGACGGGTTTGTATCGAACCCGCGTTCCATCGTGCGGGTGTCTGGTTGCAGCGAAAGCGATTTGGCAACGCTGGCACAATCTGGATATATCATCACATTCCGTTCCGGCGTAATCGTGATAAGCGACTGGAAAGTGAACAATTATCTTCGCGGTGACCGCTATAAAACCACGGTATTCCAAAATGAACTTTCCATGCTTGAAGAAACAGCGAACAAGCGTTATGTTTTAGCACATGGTGCCAAACGGTCAACCGTTGGTATACCAAATGACAACCAAGTGGCAACCCAGTATAGAGTAGAGAAGAGTAGAGTAGCAGTAGTAGATAAGACCACCGCCGCTGCCGCTGGTTCTCGCATAGATCCAGACCTTGCCAAAATCGTCCAGCAGTACGAGCAGACCATTGGACAATTTCCACGTTCTGCGCTGGACAAGCTACAGGGCTACCGCAGTTCTATTCCCACGGAAGTGATCTGCAAGGCCTTTGACGAAGCTGCCGAGAGCGGGCACAGGTCTTGGAAGTATGTTAACGGCATCTTGAAGAGCTGGCAGGCCGATGGAGTGCGGACACTGGGAGATGTTGAAACCCGGCGGGAAGCCCGGAAAAAGTCCAAAGACCCCGCCGAGGATGATTGGAAGAAAGAGAAGGTGTTGCGATGAATACACAAAAAGTTTTGCTTGGAACGGTGCTCGTACAGCCGGAATTTGCACCATACGTTCTGCCTGTGTTGGATATTTCCGACTTTGAACCAGATATGCAGCCCGTCTTTGCTGCTCTGCAAGGCTTCTGGACGTCCACGGGCATACTGGACACTGTGCAGATTTGCACACGTTATCCGGCCCAGAAAGCCGCTGTTATGGGCTGCGTCGATGAGTATTCCGCCGAATGCGTCCGGCCAACACGTTTCAACGTGGAAGCGTGGGTGCGCATCGTGCAGGAACAAGCGGCCTTGAACCGTTTTCAATCCCTTGCTCTGGAATCTGCAAACGCTGCCTATGATGATCTGCCTGAAATCTACAGTCGGATGGGTGAAACGCTGACGATCGGCAAAAACAGCCCAGATTTTCAATCCATTGGAGAACTGACAGAGGAGTACATCCGCAACAAGGACAAGGCTCCACAATACATTCCAAGCGGGATTCCTGTACTTGACCGCAATCTGAATCTTTCACCCGGAAACCTGTTTATCATCGGCGGCAGACCAAGCGCGGGTAAAACGGCACTCTCTTTGCAAATGGCTTGCGAGATGGCCCGGCGGGGCTTCCGCGTGTGCTATTTCAGCTTAGAGACATCCCCGGCCACGCTGACAACGCGCATCATTGCGAACCGTCTGGCGGTTCCTTTGGCGGAGGTTAAAGCAAAAAATGTTCCCCAGCATGAACTTGACCGCCTTGCAGAACTGCACAAATTGCCGTTATATATCCGCTCTGCATCTGGCCGGGGCGTGGGATGGGTGAAGGCACAGGCCCAGAGGATGAAGGCACAGGTTGTTTTTATCGACTATCTGCAACTGCTGGCAGACGGTAAGGCGAAAGACCGCTATCAAGCTATCACGGGAATCTCCATTGCCCTGCATGAGCTGGCACAGACCACCGGCATCCTTGTGGTTGCCTTGGCCCAGCTGAACCGCAACGCTGACCGCATTGTTCCATCTACTGCCGATCTGAAAGAGTCCGGCCAGTTGGAACAGGACGCAGACGCGGTTTTGCTTCTGGTCGAAAAGGTTGTCACCAATGACGACGGGGAGTCTTTCCAAGCCAGCCTTGCCAAAAACAAGGAAGGTCTGACCGGTACAATTCCCATCTGGTTTGACAAAGAGCGGCAGCGCTTTTTAGAAATCGACGCTAGGAGGTGAAAACGTATGAAAGAGATTGACCCCAACAAGCCCATCAAGCGCACTACACGGATGTATGAAGCATCGCCGGAAGAATATGCAGCCTGCATCCGTCAGGCACTGAAAAATGACAGTATTCCGGTATTCATCCTGTATACGGTCTATCATCTACTGCATGATTATATGCCGCACTGAAAAGTGTCCACAGTGGACACCTGAATCCAAACAGCCCGGCGGGGCAATCGAATAATAACGCTGCATGAGTGTGCAGCACAACAAATGGAGGATAATACAATGGACGACTATGGTGCTTTTAGTGTAATTTCTGGGATTGATGCTGACCTCTATATTCTCCGAGGGATTTCACAGTTGGTAAGTGCAATGTATACTGCATTGGAAAAGGACGAGAATGAACCGGAAACTTTCTATCCGGGCATCTACGCCATTCATCGCCAGCTTGACGATTTTGCAGATCATGTGGAAGCTGACTGCAAGGTCTACTTTGACAACTTGGCAGCTGCCAAGGCCGCAAAGAAATCAGACAACAGCATGACCGATGAAGAGTTTTTGAAAGCGTTGCGGGAACATCCTGAACTTATTCCACAGGCAATGCAGATTCTGACGCAGGGAAAGCAGGAAGTGCACCCGGCGGGCTGATGAAAAAGCCCAGTACCCCCGGCCACAAAAAATAACGGCCTCGCTCATTGGCCTTACTCGTGGTGTCCCCTGACAATCCCGCTAGCCTCGTGCGCCTGTGCACGCGCGTGAATGTCCGTCATTCTGCACAATACACCCTTACTGAACAACCCCCGCCCGGCACTCACAATGTCGCGCGGTGGTTTGTTGCCGCCTGCTCATTTTTATCATGATAAAATTTCATCAAACGTCCTGCTTGGCAGATTTTCGCGCTATCTATCCATATTCCGCCGGGAAAACCTGATGCAAGCCACGGCACCCCGCGACACAGGACGGCACTCCGTGGCACCAGATGCAAAGAGATTCCACGTTATTCCAAATGGGCGTAGGGATTCCCGCTCATCAATGCTGCATCCCGCTGCACCGCTGTTCACGTTCGCCCCTCTTGAAATATAGCCCCCTCCATGGTTTAATGCAGGCACACAGAGAGCGACACACATCGACCAGAAGGAAAAGAGGTGCATTGCTTGAATAATACGATCCGCTATCCGAACATGGGAACCGTTAAGAAAGCCGCTGAAATCTATGGATTGTCACCGTCCTATATCCGGCGGCTTTGCAAGACCGGGAAAATCCGGTATGTGAATGCTGGGCGCGGCTGGCTTGTGAATCTGGACAGTCTGGCCCGGTACTTTGAGCAGGGCGACCCGCCCCCGACAGAGCAAAGCCAGACCGCCCACGGCGTCCGGCAGATCGGATGATGAACACGCCGGGAGCACACCGAGAACGTACACCCCGCCCGGCAGCGAGGTGTAACACACTAGACTTTCACGGAAAGTCGTGTGCTCTTGCAGAGGGCCTAGTGCTTGCAAGCAGGGCAGACGTATATACAATACGCTGCTCTTGCAAGCAATGGCCCTGTACATACACGGCCCCTTGCGTTGCAAGAACTTGTTGGGAAGAATCCCAAACCCACATAGCTGCCACGCTCTGGCGGCGCCGCAGCACCGGCAGGAGAACGCCCAGCACCGCACACACGCCCACGATCAGACCGCCCGGCGGTATCCCGGACACACGCAGCACACACCCACACGGCTCAGATCAGACACCCAGCCGCCCACGCTGGAAGCTGTGCAACGCCCGCAGCCCCACACGATCAGCCCCCAGACAGCACGAAAGCCCGCCCGACTATCAAGCCGGACAGGCTTTTTCTTTTGCATGATAGAACCGGGCACCGCCCGGCGGCAGCAATCAGGCAAGATGCAACTGCTCTTTCAAAGCCTGTTGCAGCACCCTGGAGAAGTTGACCCCCTGCGCCATTGCGGCATCATTCAGCCACGCCGGAATAGAAAGGGTTTTCTTGACAGACTTTTCAAAATGCTTTTTGGCATACTCTGCCACATCCACAGAAACCACATTCACGATTGCTTCACCCACCGGCATATCCGGGTCAAGCTCTTTGGACACGGCCACCGGGTCAACATCCGCCAGCTTAGACGGCGCAGGGATTGCATCCCCATCCCGCTGTGCGGTATATAGATAGCTTGCAAGGCATTCCACAGCCATTTGCATAGCGTCCTCAAAGCTATCACCCTGCGTTGCAAGATAATTCAAATCCGGGAAGATCACCGAATAGCCGTCATTCTCTTTGTAAAAACAGGCTGGATACATAGACAACATACTCATGCCCCCTAATGTGTTTGGAGAAAGGGCAAGGGCTTATTTAAGCCCCGCCTGTCTCCGAATAGATAACTCTGTTCGTCTGTCAAGCTCTTTGCCCTTGTGGAAAGGGATAGTAACCTTGCCTTCTTTGGTTGGATGTACATACTGCCTGTGCGAGCCGTTTTGCTCTTTGAACACCCAGCCATCCGCAAGGATGATCTTTTCCATCTCGCGCGGTTTTAATGGCATCGCCGTCAACTCCTTACAGGTATAGTATACTATTTTATACGTAATATGTCAATACGTAATCAAAACATTTCATCCTATCACCGTTGTTTCACAGTGGCGTCAATACCCAATAGTGCACAGCCAGACCGGTACGCGCTACACTCGTCCTTGTGGTGGGAAAGCCCCCGGCGGACACCATCCGGCACGCGCAGCAGCCACACCCAGACTGCCCGCAAATCTCGCAGCCTGAATCGCCCCGCCCACGCCACCGGGCATCCGGCACAAGGCGCGCTTTAAGGCACTCCTACAAGGCATTTTTTGAGCAATAAGGCAAAAACAAGGCACATTCTGATGGATTTGCAACGCATACAAAAGCAAAAATCCCACGATACACGCCGTTACTTTGACGGCATATCGCAGGATTTTTCTTGGAGCTAGTGACAGGAGTTGAACCTGCAACCCACTGATTACAAATCAGTTGCGCTGCCATTGCGCCACACTAGCACACGTTACCTGAATAGTATACCACCGGCGGGCGGGTTTGGCAAGGCTGATTTTCGGGTTTTGGGCCGGGCGGCAAAACAAAAGCCCTCCGGCAGGGGCCGAAGGGCGCAGGGCGTTATTGGTCTGCCAGTGCCGCTTGGATCTTCGCGAAGTCCTCCAGCGTGAGGGCTTCGGGGCGGATGCGGGCGTCGAAACCCGCAGCCTCGATGGCGGCGATGACGCCCTCCTTGGGGCGGGAAAGGCCGCTGGCGATGGCGTTGGCGGCGGTCTTGCGGCGCTGGCCGAAGGCGGCGCGGATGAGGGCAAAATAGCCCTCCTCATCGGCCACCTGCACGGCGGGGGTGGGGCGGATGTCCATCCGAACCACGGCGCTGGTCACCTTGGGGGCCGGGTAGAAGCTGCCCGGCGCGGCGGTGAACATCATCTTCGACTGGGCGTAGTAGCTCACCGCACAGCTGATGGCGCTGGAAGCGCGGGTGCCGGGGGCTGCGGCCAGCCGGTCGGCGGCCTCTTTCTGAACCATGACGGTCAGGCTCTCCACCGGGAGGCGGTCGCCCAGCAGCTTCATGACGATGGGGCTGGTGATGTAATAGGGCAGGTTCGCGCAGACGGCCACCGGCATTCCGGGGAACTCCTCGGCGATGAGGGCCTTCAGGTCTACCTTGAGCACGTCGTTCATGACCAGCTTGAAGTTGTCCACGCCGGCCATCGTCTCCGCCAGCAGGGGCGGCAGCCGCTCGTCCACCTCGATGGAGACCACCTTGGCCGCGCGCTTGGCCAGCTCGCGGGTCAGCACGCCGATGCCGGGGCCGATCTCGATGACGCCGTAGCGCTTGTCCACCCGGCTGGCGTCCACGATCTTGATGGGCAGACCGGGGTTGATGATAAAGTTCTGGCCGAAGCCCTTCGACAGCGCGAAATCGTACTTTTCGCACAGCGCACGGACATAGGACAGGTCGGTGAGTTCTGGCATAGGGGCTCCTTTGTTGGTAGATTTTTTCGTGGATCGGTTGGGGGTTCTTGTCATAAGCTCAAGCGAAACCGGGCGAAGCCTCGCCGGAAGCGGGCTTGCTTTTGCCTTATCTTGCGCAGTGCGTCCGTTTAGATCAAGCCTTTCGGAGGTCTGCCCCATTGTAAGCTCAAACTAAACCGGGGCGCAGTCTCCCCGCCAGCGTCCTCGCCCTCTCAGTCAAAGCCTAACGGCTTTGCCAGCTCCCCCAAAGGGGGAGCCCTTGGCAAAGGCGGAAAGTCTGAGCGTAACGCCTTCGGCTCCCCTTGTGGCAGCAGGGCGTAAAGTATAAACCGGGAAACTTGGCGGACTGCCAAGGCCTCTCACTTTGGGAGAGGTGGCATCGCGAAGCGATGACGGAGAGGGCAAGCCCGCTGACAAGAACGCACCGCGTAAGTTTAGATTAAGCCTTCTGAAAGTCTATCCCATCGTAAGCTCAAGCTAAACCGGGGCGAAGCCTCGCCGAGAGCGGGCTCGCCCTCTCAGGCGCTTCGCGCCAGCTGTCCTCCCTCTGTCGCATATGCGACATCTCCCTCCGGCCGGAGGGAGTCTTTCCCAAAGGGGGAGCTTTTTCGAGAAGGCAAACTTTCCGGTATATCCAAAACCTCTCACTTTGGGAGAGGTGGCATCGCGTAAGCGATGACGGAGAGGGCGAGCCCGCTCACGGCGGCGCAGAGCCTAGGTTTAGATCGTGCTTCCGACAGGCCCTTATTCCCCCGCTCCCGCGCTGCTGGCGGCGGGTTCGCTCCCACTGGCGGCTTCCCCTGCCGCTGCGCTCTCTGCCTCCCCTTCGGCGGGTGCGGCGGCTGCGGCGGCTGCGCTGTCAGCGGTGCTGTCGGCTTCATTGACGCCGGAGACGGTGGTGAGGCCGGTCATCTGCTGGGCGGTGGCCACGGCGCGCTGGATCTGGGGGTCGGTGGAGGTGGTGTAGTCGTAGTAGGCGGTCTGCTCGTCGGCAGTCAGGGTACGATCCACATCCACGGTCAGGCCGGTGCCGTCAAAGGACGAGCCGTCGCCGCAGAGCAGCTTTGCCACGGTGACCACCACGGCGCTGCCGTCGGACAGGCGCTGGGGGCTGCTCTGGATGGTGCCCTTGCCCATGGTGGTGGTGCCCACAAGGCGGGCGCCGCTCATGGTGCGGAGACTGCTGGCAAAAAGCTCCGCCGCGCTGGCGGTATTGCCGTTGACGAGGCAGACCAGCGGCTGCGTGATGATGCTGTCGCCGGTGCTGGAACCCAGCGCGGTGCGGCTGCCGTTCTTGTCCTCGGCGTAGGCCACGGTGCCTTCGGGCACGATGAGGTCGATGCAGCTGATGGCGTCGTCGAGGATGCCGCCGCCGTTGTCCCGCAGGTCAAACACGAAGCTGACCGCGCCGCCCGCATTCAGGCTGCGCAGGGCGTAGTCCAGCTCACTGGGGGTGGAGCCGTCGAACTGGCGGACCCGGATGTAGCCCACGTTGTCTTGGAGCATCTCATAATCCACGGTGGTGGTATTATAGCCGGAGTGGGTCAGGTCGGCGGTGTGCTCGGTGGCCTCGCTGTCCAGCCACGTGACGTTCACGGTGGTGCCGCTCTCGCCCCGGAGCTTGGTCTGGACGGCTTCCACGCCGGTCAGGTTCTTGATGTCGCTGCCGTCCACGGCGGTGAGGTAATCCCCCACGGTGATGCCCGCCTCATGGGCCGGGGAGTCATCGTAGACCTTGATCACCTTGGCGTAGCCGGACTGGTCGATGGCCAGCTCCACGCCGATGCCCATGAGGGTGCCGTTCTGGGTGTTCATCAGGTCTGTATAACCTTGGGCGGTATAATACCGAGCGTATTTATCGCCGGTGCCCAGCAGGTAGCCCGCCGTCAGGCGGTCGTACAGAGTCGTTTCGTCGATGGTATAATAATCGTTGCTGCGGACGTAGCGGTCCACCTCCGCGATCTTATTGTACATGCTCTCCTTTTCCTTCACGCTGGAAACGGTGCTGTCGAACAGGCGCATCGCCACCAGCATGGTGATGGAGAAGGTCACGGTCATGGCAAGGATGACGATGCTGACCGCCATGCCAACGGATATCTTGCGATTCATAGTTGCTTTTCCCTCCCGCTCAGACCAGCAGCATCATGACCAAGCTGCCCAGCAGGGACAGGCCGAACACGCATGCCAAGATCAGGCAGCCCACGCGCAGGATGCGCTTGCGTTTTTTATCGTTCATCGTCCGAACGACCTCCTTTGATACAGACAGGAATTATTTCATGGGGATATAACCTCTAGGATTCACGGCATTGGCCTTGGAACCGCCCTTCCAGACTTCGAGGTGGAGGTGGTTGCCGGTGGAGTTGCCGGTGGAACCCACGTAGCCGATGAGTTCGCCCTGCTGGACATACTTGCCCGCCGAGGTAGCCACCGACCTCATATGGCCGTACAGGGTGCTGTACTGCTGGCCATCGGACATTTTGCCGTGGTAGATGATGACATAGTTGCCGTAGCCGCCGCTGGACCAGCCCGCCACCTGCACATAGCCGCTGGCGGCTGCGTAGATGGGGGTGCCCCCCGGGGCGGCGAAGTCCGTGCCCGCGTGGAGCTTGTTCACGCCGGAGACCGGGTTCTTGCGCCAGCCGTACTCGCTGGAGATACGGGTATAGCTCTTGAGGGGGCAGATAAAGCCGGTGAAGCTCAGCTGCGGCTTGGAGGAGGCCGCGGCTGCGATGAGCTTCTGGACCTGTTTCTTGACGGCCTCGTAGTTCATCTCGTCCGACTCGATGGCGGCTTGGGCGTCCTTCTGGGCCTTCTGGGCCTCGGCGGCGCTCAGCTTGGCCGCAGCCACGCTGGAGTTCAGCTCGCTCTGCTTGGCGGTCATCTGGGCGTTCTGGCTGTCCAGCTCGCTCTTCTTGCTCTGCAGCTCCGCCCGCTGGCTGTTCAACTGGGTCTTCTGCTCTTCGAGCTGGGCCTTGTCGTTTTCCAGCGCCTCTTTGGCGTTGCGCATATTGGTCAGGATCTCGGTATCCTTCACCGAGATGTCCTGCAGGGCTTGGTTGAAGGTGAGCAGCTCATACAGGTTCGTCACCGAGGAGAGCATGGCGACGCTGCCGCCCTCCCGCAGCTCCTGCATGGCGGCCATGTGGCCCTTGAAGGCCGTCCACTGGGTGTCGATCTCCCCCTGCTTGGCGGTGATCTCCTGCTTCTTGGCGGTGATCTCCTGCTCCTTGGCGGCGATCTCCTGTTCCTTGACGCCGATGCTGTTCTGCACCACGGCGATCTGGCTCTTGAGCACACCGATCTGGCTCTGGACCACCGTGACCTTCTCCTTCAGCTCGGATTCCAGAGCCTTCGCGGCCTGTTCCTTCTTTTTCGCGTCGGACAGTTCTTTTTTGTGCTGTTCGATGGACTGGCTCAGCTTGTTCAGCTTATTTTGGAGGCTGGACATGCTGGTGGCCGCCGTGGCCGGGTAGACCGACACGCTCAGCAGCAGACAGGCCGCCGCCAGAAAGAGACTGGCCGCCCGCATGGCCCGGTTGTGATGCCGGGAGGGCTTGGCGTGTTCGGGGCGGTGGTAGAGCCGGAAACCGGCGGAATGGCGTGCTTTCATGCTCTGTTCCCCTCCCTTACACGTTCAGATGCTTGCGGATGGAGAAGGTGCTGCCCAGCGCACCGACCAGTGCGCCGCCCGCCAGACTGTAGGTCAGGATGGTGAGCCAGACGTTCTCCACCGGCACAAGGGCTGCGCCCATGAGCATCTCCCACAGGCCACCGAAGGCGCTGGATGCTTCCACGATATAATAGTAGCCGCCGATGCCCGCTGCCGAGGTGATGGCACCGGAGATCAGGCCCATGGTCAGGCCCTCCATGAAGAAGGGCAGGGTGACCATGGCGTTGGTGGCACCGACGTACTTCATGATCTCGATCTCCCGCCGCCGCGCAAAGACGCTGAGGCGGATGGTGCTGCCCACCGTGATGATGCTGACGATCATCAGCACCGCGATGATGGCCTGTCCGCCCTTGGTGACGACCTTCTGGATCTCCACGAAGGTGTTGGTCATCTCCACCGGCGCGGACACGCTGTATACGCCGGGGATGGTCTGGAACTGCTGGCTGATGGCGGACATCTGGCTCAGGTCGCTCAGGGAGACCCGGTAGTTGGCTTTGAAGGGGTTGTCGTTCTCAAACTCGTCCAGCAGGGACGCATAGTCGGACAGGAAGCCCCGGTAGGCGTTCAGGGTGTCCTCCTTGGACATGTACTGCACGCTGCTGACGCCGGGGGTGGCGGTGATCCGCTCCCCCACCGAAGCGGTGGTGGCGTCGTCGGCCTCCGGGTCCACGAAGACGACCATCTCGTTCTGCTGGCCCAGATAGTTGACCATGCTGTCCACATTGACCTCCGCCAGCGTGGCGAAGGTGTTCAGCGTCATGCAGACGCTCAGGGAGGCGATGCACGCAATGGTCATGGCCCAGTGTTTGCCAAGGTTGCGCACGCCGCGGCGGGTCAGGAACCCAAAGGTGGAAAGTTTCATACCAGCGCCTCCTCTCCCTCTGCGGCGGGTTTGAGCGTGATCTCGCCGGTGGTGTCCAGCCCGGTCAGGGGCAGGTCAAGGTCGGCCCTGCCGTCGGCGGGGATGTCGGAAACGATCTGGCCGCCCTTCAGCGTCACCACCCGGCGGTGGAACCGGTGGACCAGCTCGTGTTCGTGGGTGACCACCAGCACGGTGATGCCCATATCGCTCACCCGCTCCAGCAGCTCCATCATCTCAAGGCTCAGCTCCGGGTCGATGTTGCCGGTGGGCTCGTCCGCGATGACCAGCTTGGGGGCATGGGCCAGCGCACGGGCCACGGCCACGCGCTGCTGCTCGCCGCCGGAGAGGAACTCCGGGTAGACGTTGGCCTTGTCCTCCAAGTGGACCAGCTCCAGCATGTAGGGCACACGCTCCTTGATCTGCTTACGGCCGATGTTGGTGACGTGCATGGCAAACGCGATGTTCTCGTAAACGGTCATCGTGGGGATGAGCCGGAAATCCTGAAAAATAATGCCCATCTGGCGGCGCAGGTAGGGGATCTTGTGGCGGCGGAGCTTGGCCACGTCCTTGCCGTCCACAAGGACTTGGCCGCTGGTAGCCCGCTCCTCCCGCAGGATCAGCTTGAGCAGCGTAGATTTGCCCGCGCCGCTGTGGCCCAGCAAAAATACGAACTCGCCGTCGTCCACATGGAAGTTGATGTCTTCCAGCGCGGGCTTCTCGCCGTGCTTGTATTGCTTCGTAACGTGTTCAAAGTCGATCATGAGTCTTACTCCCGATAATTATTTCGTCTAAAGATCGCTTGATTTTCCTTTGTTTTCGGCCTATTTTGGCCCATCTGACGCTGTGCTAAACTGGGGCGCTGCTGCCCCGCCAGCATCCTCGCCCTCTCAGGCGCTTCGCGCCAGCTCCCCCAAAGTGGGAGCCCTTGGCAAAGGCGTGAAGTCTGAGCGCAGCGCCTGACGGCTTCCCTTGCGGCAGCAGGGCGTAAAGTATAAACTGGGAACTTTACGGACTGCCAAGGCCTCTCACTTTGGGAGAGGTGGCATCGCGAAGCGATGACGGAGAGGGCAAGCCCGCTCACGGGGCGGCAGGGCCTTTGTTTAGCAGATGCTTTCGGTAGGGAGAGGGCAAGGCCGCTCACGACGGCGCAGAGCCTCGGTTTAGATCGTGCTTCCGATGGGGCTGTGCTTCCGCTGGGCCCCCTACCCACAAAAAAACCGGCCAGCATCGGTTTCGAGCGGCCGGTTGGGTACGCCGGCGGGGGATGCCGCGCAGCGTGTGCATCAATATTTGGCCGGGTTGTTGGACAGGTACTTCTTGACCATCAAGGCTACCTTGAAGACGATCGCGTCGTCGAACTCACGCAGATCCAGACCGGTCAGCTTTTTGATCTTTTCCAGACGATACACCAGCGTGTTGCGGTGGACGAACAGGCCGCGGCTGGTCTCGGAGACGTTCAGGTTGTTCTCGAAGAAGCGCTGAATGGTGAAGAGCGTCTCCTGATCGAGGCTCTCGATGCTGCCCTGCTTGAACACCTCCCGCAGGAACATCTCGCAGACGGTGGTGGGCAGCTGGTAGATCAGGCGGGCGATGCCGAGGTTGTCGTAGCGGATGATCTGCTTCTCGGTATCGAAGACCTTGCTCACCTCCATGGCGATCTGGGCTTCCTTAAAGGAAGTGGCCAGATCCTTCACGTTGGAGATGGGGGTGCCGATGCCCACCACTGCCTTGATGTAGTGCTCGCCGGAGAGGGTGTCCACGATGCTGGCAGCCAGCTTCTCCATGTCGGTGCGGTCGATGCCCTTGCGGATCTCCTTGACCAGCACGGTGTCCGTCTCGCTGATGTTGAAGACGAAGTCCTTCTGCTTGTCGGGGAAGAGGCTGCTGACCACATCGTAAGCGGAGATGTCGCCGCCGCTGGTCACCCGCACGATGAACACCACGCGGGACACGTCGGTGGCGAAGTGCAGCTCACGGGCCTTGGCATAGATGTCGCCGGGCAGGATGTTGTCCAGCACCACGTTCTTGATGAAGTTGGATTTGTCGAACTTCTCGTCGTGGTACTGCTTGATGCTCTGCAAGCTGATGGACAGCACCGCCGCGAACTGGCCGGCGGTCTCGTCGGCACCCTCCACGAAGACGGCGTAGTCGTTGTGCTTTGCGCTGGAGAACTGCTGGTAGGTGTAGCCATCGCGCACGAAGCGGTCGCCCGCTGTCAGGCGCTCGGCCATAAAACCTTCACGCACTTCACCGATCAGATTCAGCTCCGAGCAGGAGATCACAGCGCCGGTCTCATCCACCACGCCCACCACACGGTCGATGGCGTCTTTCATCTGGTAGATCACGCTCTGGAATACTCTATTGGCCATAAATGGATACCCCTTTTCTCTTTTGTGCAAGCCGCAGGGGCGAGATTGTTATTTTTACACAATTTCGCCGCATTACATTTTATATTTTACACAAAAGAATTTACTTTTGCAACATATTTCACCAAAAAATTTTTATCTTTCTTGTTGAAATTATCTTTCGGGGCCTCCAACTGGCCGAAAAAGCACCTTTTTGCGTGGTTCTTACC